>Ga0136611_10000200_pt1 | contig 36623 bp, 32 predicted proteins | sample AntDrymUQ2232306_2_FD_106645 | JGI IMG/M metagenome (GOLD analysis project Ga0136611, IMG submission 106645) | Polar desert sand microbial communities from Dry Valleys, Antarctica - metaG UQ223 (23.06) | ecosystem: Environmental > Terrestrial > Soil > Desert | place: Antarctica: Dry Valley...
TTACCCCTTAAAGTCAAGTCATTTGTCATAAAATCCCCTCTAACCTCCATGGAATCCTCCCTCATACAATCCAGGTTTCCACTTTGAGAACAAGGACTAAAAATTAATTATGGATTATATTTTTAATAAAAACAAAATAACCATCAAACCCATCATTAATAGAAATTTTACTTTACACCCTATCTCTCGCTATGCAATAGAAATTCCCTATAGTACATATTTGCGTATTATGCTCAATAAACCCTCAGCGGTAAATGGTTTAGTCAGATAATTATCTGATCCGGCTATTCTACCTTTCGCCTTATCGAATAAACCATCTCTACTTGACAACATAATCACAGGAATAAATTGATAGGTTGGGTTTTTTTTAATTAACATACACGCTTGGTATCCATCCAGACGTGGCATAACTATATCGATAAAAATAATATTTGGCTGATTATCAACAATCTTGGACATCGCTTCAAACCCGTCTTCTGCCAAAATAACCTCACATCCTGAAGATTTCAAGAATATCTCCGCACTTCTCCGGATCATGTTGCTGTCATCAATAATCATGACCTTAATATCTTTTAATATATTGACACCATCCACAAAAACTCCTTGATTATTTGACTAAAATAACAAAAATTAATACACTCTCTGGATTTTTTCTACTGATTTAGTATCAATTTTCATTTATAGCCTCTCAATAAAGCTACTAAAGTTTCCGATTACTCTGCTATTCTATCTTTTAGGTTGGAAAATAAAACTCACTTCCGCCAAAAAGCAGGAGTAAATATAACCAGCAATGTAAAAAATTCCAGCCTGCCCAATAACATTGCAAAACTGCATATCCATATCTGAAAATTGGTAAAAAATGCATAGGTATTTGCTGGCCCAACATTACCCAGACCTGGGCCAAGATTATTGATACATGCTACTGCTGCAGAAAAAGCTGTAATAACATCCAGTCCGCTTAACGTTAAAGTAAGTGTCATTAACACAATACTTGCAGCGTAAACAAACAAAAATACAAGTACTGCAAGAATGACCCGATTTGCTACTACATTTCTACCCAGCTTAGCCGGAATGACTGCATTGGGGTGCATGATAGTAATCATTTCGCGATATACCTGTTGGTACAAAATACGAATACGGATCATCTTGATACCGCCACCCGTAGAGCCTGAGGATGTACAAAACCCTGATAAAAATAACATCCATAATGGAACAAATATGGGCCACAAACTGTAATCAGTATTGCTATAGCCGGTAGTCGTTGCAACGGAAACAATATTAAAAGTAGCGTAGCGTAATGCTGCCAATGGATCCGTATAGACATCGGCAAACCATAAATAGAATGCCAATCCAATACAACTGATTAACATAATCACGACATACCAGCCAATTTCAGAATCATGACGATAGGGAGTTAGGCTTTTCGCCCGCCACGCCAGAAAGTGAGTCGCAAAATTTATTCCTGCAATCAGCATGAATATGATTGCAACAGATTCTATAAGCGGCGAATCCCAATAGCCATAGCTCGCATCATGAGACGAGAAACCACCCAAGCCAAGGGTTGTAAATGCATGCATCACGGCATCAAACCAATCCATGCCAGCCCACTTGTATGCGATGACACAAGCCAATGTCAAACTTGCATAGATTGACCACAGTCCCTTGGCAGTCTCAGCGATACGCGGCGTAAGCTTGTTTTCCTTCATTGGCCCGGGTATCTCTGCATTCAATATCTGCCGACCGCCCACACCCAATAATGGCAAAATTGCTACGACCAGCACAATCAGACCCATCCCTCCAAGCCACACGATTTCACCACGCCATAAATTGATCGAGGGCGGCAGCGCGTCCAATCCTGACAATACCGTACCACCTGTTGCAGTTAATCCTGAAACAGCCTCAAAATAAGCCATACTGAGATTAAGCTCAGGAAGGCAAAATAACAATGGCAACATGGCAAAAACCGGTAACACCGACCACACCAGCACAACCAACAAAAAACCGTCTCTTGTTTGCAGTTCACGTTTATAGCGGCTCGTCGCCAGCCACATCAGCAAACCACAACCCATGGTAATCAAAATGGATTCTTCGAAGGCGAATCGCGCACCATCATTACCCCATAGTGCCAAACCAAGCGGAATCAACATTGTCAGCCCGAACACCAGAACCATCTTGCCAAGTACATTAACAACCGCAAAAAGTCGATTCATGTCATTTCGTAATTACAGAAAACCAACATTGACTTGAAACAATTTTTCCACTTCGCGAATCATTTTTCTGTTGATTACAAATAAAATAACATGATCTTCTCGTTCGATGACCGTATAATGGTGCGCGATAATAACCTGTATATCACCGTCTGATCCGCGCGAAACCCTCTCTTGCTCCGCGATAATATTTTCACCCAATATGCCTTCAGACTTGGGTAAACCTCTCACGATAGCGCCAATCGTGGCACCTTTAGGCAGTTTGATGTCCTCTATCTTTCTTCCCACCACATTGGACGATTTTGCATCACCATGCGCCACCAGCTCCAACGCTTCCGCAGCACCACGCCGCAAGCTATGCACAGCAGCAACATCCCCATGGCGAACGTAAGCAAGTAATGAACCAATCGTAACCTGTGCCGGTGAAATAGCAATATCAATACGGCTACCTTGCACCAAGTCGACATAAGCACTCCGGTTGATCAATGCAATGACTTTGTGCGCACCCATACGTTTCGCCAACAGCGCTGACATAATATTATTCTCATCATCATTCGTCAGTGCACAAAACATATCCATCTCGGCGATATTCTCACTTTCCAGCAATGTTTCATCGGTTGCATCGCCATGCAGCACCAACACACTATTCAGTTCCGCTGCCAAACGTTCACTGGCCTGATAATTGTGCTCAATAATTTTGACTTGATAATCTTTTTCCAAGGTCTCAGCGAGACGTTTGCCTATTTTTCCACCCCCGGCAATCATCACATGCTTAACGGGTTTATCCATACTCCGCAGCTCTCGCATCACTGTTCGGATATCTTTCGCTGCAGCAATAAAAAACACTTCATCCTCAGCTTCGATCACAGTATCACCTTCCGGAATAAGCGACCGATCTTTGCGGAAAATTGCTGCAACACGTGTATCCACATTAGGAACATGCTTACGCAATTCCTGCAATTGCTGCCCAACCAGCGCTCCGCCTTCTAATGCACGCACAGCAACCAAACTCACTCTTCCCGCCGCGAAATCGAGTACTTGCAAAGCCTCAGGAAACTCGATCAATTTTTCAATATATTCAGTGAGTATCTGTTCCGGAGAAATCGCAAAATCGACACAAAAATTTTGGGTAGAAAAAATTTCCGGATGTAGCAAATATTCTGTCGATCGGATACGTGCAATTTTAGTGGGCGTGTTAAACAACGTCGCGGCAAGTTTACAGGCCACCAAGTTAGTTTCATCGTGCTCGGTCACCGCCAGAATCATATCCGCATCATGAGCGCCGGCATTCACTAACACCGATGGATAAGATGCATTGCCAACAACCGTGCGCAAATCCAAACGATCCTGCAACAATGCCAATCGCTTTGGATCAACATCGACCATGGTGATGTCATTGGCCTCACTAACCAGACTTTCTGCAACGGATGAACCAACCTGACCAGCACCCAGAATGATGATCTTCAATTAAATTACCTATCCCCTAGCGATTCTCGCGCACCCAATCGCGCCACTGCGTAAATAGCTCAGGATCTAACGCCGCAATCACTGATCGCTGCCACGGCGAGCCCGCCCAATAATCATCGTGATCAAAACCGCACATTTTTCCACCGGCCTCTTCGAGAATTAACGAACCTGCCGCATAATCCCATGGCTTTTGCCCGCCATGCAGGTACAAATCAAAATAACCGGAAGCGGTGTAGCACCATTCCAGTGCACAAGCGCCATAGTTGCGCTGCGATGCATACGGCGGATAAGCCGCAACTTTTGCTGCGAATTTGCGATCAAGCCGCTTCAAATCGACATTCGCCATAGCACTCGATAATGTGGGCACATATCGCTTAATAGGCAATGCGATTCCATTCAAAAAAGCACCACCGCCCTTGGTCGCATAAAACATCTCATCGGCCACCGGATTATAAATCACCCCCAGAACACTCTTTCCTTGTTCCATGAGCGCCACTGAAATTGCAAAATAAGGCAGTCCGTTAAGAAAATTCGATGTGCCGTCAATGGGATCGATACTCCACAATCCAGCCTGACCCTTAACCCATTGTTCTTCCTGTTCTTCCTTTGACATTTCTTCACCCATAGCAGCCGCCGGATAAATCTTTTGTAATTCGTGCAACAAAGCATTTTGTGCCGCAACATCCGCTTCCGTAAAAAAACTGCCGTCTGATTTAATCTGCCGATCCACTTGTAAATAGCGCGGCATGATGACTTGCTGTGCAACCTCTTTAACCACCGTAATCACTTTTTCTAGCACATTTACTCCGTACGCCATTTGATTGAGCAACCGATACTGGGAATTTGATTTTCCGGGCCGTGACCGGTTTTGGCAACCTGTAACATCGCTTCAAACAGGTCACGGCGCACATCCGCAGGCGCTGCTTCTTTTCGCGATGCATCCAAGCGCCCGCGATATTGCAATTCCAATTGATTATTAAATCCAAAAAAATCCGGCGTACACACGGCACCGTATTGTTTGGCTATTTCCTGAGTTTCGTCCCACACATAGGGAAAAGGATAATTTAATTTCTTGGCAATCAATGCCATATTCTCAAACGAATCTTCCGGATAATCAGCAGGATCATTGGACATGATTGCGATGGCATTCATACCGTACGGTTTCAGCTCATTCACATCACGAATAATACGATCCTGCACGGCTTTCACATACGGGCAATGATTACAGATAAACATCACCAGCAAGCCGTTTTCCCCTTGCGCGGCAGCCAAGTTGTAGCGCTTGCCATCAACGCCCGGCAAATCAAAATCAATCGCTTTCCAGCCAAAATCACACACCGGTGTTTCCAAACTTGCCATATGCTTTCTCCTACGGATGGATAATATTTCGAAAAACTACTTTTCCAGCTTGCCGCTTCTAAAATCAGAGTGACTACCAGATAATGCTGAATACATATCGTGCTATATTATCATGACTCTATTTAATGAAATTGTTACTTGCCCGGAGCAGACCCCATCATGCATGCTCGCTTTTATCACCCGGTGAAAATCACCGTCGGACAAATCATTGAGCTATCCACCGAAAACAAGCATCATGCAGCGCGGGTACTGCGACTGAGAAAAGGCGACGCAATCAAGTTATTTAACGGGCATGGCGGTGAATTCTCAGCCCATATTGAAACTATCAGCAAATCCAGTACCACAGTTTTGATCGACGCATATCACGATATTGACTGTGAATCACTACTGCATATCGAGCTTGCTCAGGCAATATGTGTCAATGAAAAAATGGATTGGATCATACAAAAAGCCGTGGAATTGGGCGTGACATGCATCCGACCGATCACGACCGACCGCAGCATCGTACATTTATCCGATGAACGTTCTTCCAAGCGCCTGCAGCACTGGCAAAAAATCGTCATTTCGGCCTGCGAACAATGCGGCAGAAATCATGTACCGCAAATACTTCCATTAATTACTTTACCGGAATGGCTGAGTCAAAAGAAAACCGCCCAGTCAGAACATGATGTACGTTTTATGCTGTCCACAACCGCCACAGAAGGTTTAAGAGATATCCCAAAACCGCCAACCGATGCTAATCTAGCACTCGTGATCGGACCCGAAGGCGGATTTACGCAGGAAGAAGAAGCAGCTATTTTACATACCGGTTTCATTCCGGTACGTTTGGGAAAGCGCGTACTTCGCACGGAAAGCGCAGCGTTAGCGACGATTGCGACAATGCAGGCGCTATGGGGAGATTATTGACGATGACTTCCAATATTCAAACGAAGTCCACCGTTGACTTTGTTTCCTGGTTTCGCTCTGTTGCCCCTTATATCCATGCATTCAGAGGAAAAGTTTTCGTCATTGGTTTTAGTGGCGAAATGATCACTGATGCAAAATTTGTCGACTTTATTCATGACATTAATCTACTGGCCAGTCTCGGCGTCCGGCTGGTATTGATACATGGCGCACGCCCGCAAATTCAATTACGTCTGGATGAATCGCAATTGGAAACCCAATCGATTATGGGTATGCGCGTTACCGGCCCCGCTGCACTGCAATGCGTCAAAGAATCGGTAGGACGCATTCATCATGAAATTTCCGCTTTGCTGTCGATGGGACTGCCCAATTCGCCGATGGCCAATGCGGCCATCCGCGTCACCAGCGGGAATTTTGTCACCGCGTGTCCACAAGGCGTCATTCAAGGTGTTGATCTAATGCATACCGGGAAAGTGCGCAAAATCAACGCGCAAGCGATTCATCCGCGTTTGGAGCAAGGCGATGTAGTGTTAATTTCACCGCTGGGCTACTCACCGACTGGGGAGATTTTTAATTTAACAATGGAAAATGTGGCAACCGAAGTTGCCATTGCACTCAATGCCGAAAAACTGATTTTTCTTTTGGATACGCTAGATACCGCAGCATTTTCTACTGATAAGGAAAAACCTTTGCCTCGCGAACTTACGGTCGCAGAAAGTAAATCGCTACTGGAAAATCAAGCGCCTACTTTAGTGCCAGATGGCATCAAGCTACCGCTGCAATATGCCACCAAGGCCTGTGAAATGGGCGTAGCACGCACGCATCTGGTCAGCCGTCACAGCGATGGCGCCATCATACAAGAGCTTTTCACCCACGATGGCATCGGCTGTATGATCTCGCAGGAAACACTGCAAACACTCCGAAAAGCTCGAATAGAAGATGTCGGCGGCATCCTGCAACTCATTGAACCGTTGGAAGCTGAAGGCATTCTGGTCAGACGTAATCGCGAATTGCTGGAAATCGAAATCGACCGATTTACAGTGTTCGAGCACGATGGCGTGATCCTAGGTTGTGCCGCGTTGTATCCGTTTCCGGAAGAACACGCCTGTGAACTCGCCTGCCTGGCGATTCGCCCGGATTATCGTAATTTTGGGCATGGCGACCGTTTACTCAAACATATCGAAAACAAAACTATTTCGCAGGGTATCCACACTTTATTCGCCCTCACGACGCACGCCACGCATTGGTTTATTGAACATGGGTTTAGCGAAGCCACGCCCGCTGAATTGCCCAAAACCAAGCAGAATTTATACAATTATCAACGCCGCTCAAAAGTGCTGATCAAACACTTATAATTTTTATGGGCAAATTCGGTAGTTTACTGGATGAAACGAACGCTCCATAATGACGGCTTTTTTCTTCTAAATATTCTTTTTTGACGATCTGGAGCAAGTAAATCAAATGGCAAGAATGATTAAATGCATCAAACTGGGCCGCGAAGCCGAAGGCCTTGATTTCCAAACCTATCCCGGGGAACTGGGCAAACGTATTTTTGATAATGTTTCCAAAGAAGCATGGCATCAATGGATCGAACACCAAACCATGTTGGTCAACGAGAACCGCCTGAATCTTTCCGATATCAAAGCACGTAAATATTTGGCTGAGCAATTGGAATCACACTTCTTTGGTTCGGGGGCAGAGCAGCCTGTTGGTTATGTTCCGCAGAAAGATCAATCATAAATTTTGATTCTTCGACTCAGAGCTAACTGGCGCTGCGCAGCTTTATCGCACAACATCCTCCGACCGAAGAGAGCGAGGTTCAGCACCATGTTAGGTTTCCCCACTGTTACTTACCCTGGAACAATATGAATCAAGGCCAGTTGCCAACTTTCGAGTTACCCTTTCTGTGACGTCGATCAGCGGTAGATGGTAAGTACCACCAGAATCGCGATACTCAAACCGTTTTTCCATGTAGTCGTAGCTGAGCAATTTGATTACTCCAACTTCAATGGCTTCCAGTTTCAATTCCAGTTCAAGTCCTTTTTCCAATGCAGTATCCAGTAGAGACGAAAGATTGTGACCAAATTTTTTAGATTTGAGCTCTTTGACGTTCATCCCACAGCCGAGGAGGAATGCTTTTAGCGATAACTCCACAGATCGGCCTAAAAGAAAATATGCTGGCAGCGAAACGCCTCCTGCTCTGTTGAGAACGAGTTCTCCGGCAGCGAGAAACTCCTTCGCGTTGGCTAAGAATCCAGAGGGCGTTGCTCGTGCCGCTCTCATGAGTAACTAGCGTAAGGGTACTAAGAAGAGAGTATTGCTATTCATGTCCTTGACCCGAACCTCGCCAGTTCCGTATTCGATAACCCGATTATCTCTGAGGATAACGAAATAGTCGGCTCGGTCCCATGCCCAGCCAGTTACCAAGCGATTTGAGTATTTTAAGGATTCGTACTCGCCGCGCGACTGAAAGCCATCGGGACTGCCAAGAACTCGGGTGACTTCTTCTTTGGTCATTCCTGGCCGAAGGCTTGACATTAGTTCACCTGTAGCGCAACCGGCCAAGATAACGGCAAGAACAATTGCAGACAATAGTTTCATTATGATCTCCAAATAAGCCCTAACGGATCTGACTATCATCATATCAAACCATATTCAATCCACATTACAGGATAAACAAAACGACACAAAAAAACTGAGAACAGATCATGCTACGACAGAGAATCTGATACAAGCTTGGAGGAAGCTACGAGAGCCTGATAAACTGCATCCTATGATTGACAATACAAACCGCACAATCAATCATAGGCATATTGAAAATACTGCTAGTTTTAACTTACTTAATAACCGCGTTTAATTCACCTTTTGTATAGCGGTTCGCCATATTTTCCAGAGAAATCGGTTTGATTTTACCCGCTTGTCCGGCACAGCCAAACGCTTCAAAACGGGTTTTACAAATATCTTTAGCCGCTGCGGTTGCTTCTTTCAGGAATTTGCGCGGGTCAAAATTGCTTTTGTCTTTTTCTAGGCTGCGACGAATCGCGCCGGTCATTGCCAGGCGGATATCGGTATCGATATTGATCTTGCGCACGCCATACTTGATACCTTCCTGAATTTCCTCAACCGGTACGCCATAAGTTTCTTTGATGTCACCACCGTACTGACGGATGATTTCCAACCAGTCTTGCGGTACGGAGCTGGAACCGTGCATCACCAAGTGGGTGTTAGGAATACGTTGATGGATTTGCTTGATGCGTTCAATAGCCAGAATATCGCCCGTTGGTTTACGTGTAAATTTATACGCACCGTGCGAGGTTCCAATCGCAATTGCCAGTGCATCCACGCCGGTTTTGCGAACAAAATCAGCGGCTTCTTCTGGGTCTGTTAATAATTGATCATGGGACAACACGCCTTCTGCACCGTGTCCGTCTTCTGCTTCTCCCATGCCAGACTCAAGCGAACCCAGACAACCCAATTCACCTTCAACCGAAACACCAACCGAATGCGCAATGCTGACAACTTCTGCTGTGACATTAACATTGTAGTCATAGGTGGATGGCGTTTTGGCATCGGCTTGCAATGAGCCGTCCATCATGACACTGGAAAAACCACTGCGTATCGCATTGACACAAACGGAGGGCGATGCGCCATGATCCTGATGCATCACGATCGGTATATGCGGATAGGCTTCAACGGCTGCTTCAATCAGATGACGTAAAAACGCTTCACCGGCATATTTTCTCGCGCCTGCGGAACCCTGCATGATGACCGGACTGTTACATTCATCAGCCGCCTGCATGATCGCCTGGATTTGTTCCAGATTATTCACATTAAAAGCAGGTAAGCCATAACTGTTTTCTGCTGCATGATCCAATAGTTGTCTTAATGATACGAGTGCCATTTAAATCTCCTTCAAAAAATTATCTTAATGTAATCCTGTTTCAATATAAGCTATTTTCAAAATGTTATTTGATTCTTTTCACCGTCGCTATCGATACCTAAACGCCAAGACTGCACCCATCAGAAGTTTACTTTACATCAACTGCTTGCCTTGTCTTCCATTCGCCTACTTTGATAATTTTCATCGTATTGGTGCCGCCTGACTTACCCACGGGTTCGCCGATCGTCATCACCATGATATCACCATTGCGCACGACACCGCGATTGAGTAATTCCTCTTCAGCAAGATTCAGAATTTCTTCCGGATCAATGAGTCCTTCACCAAATTCCACCGGATAAACACCTCTAAACAGCGTTACTCTTCTGCGCGTTTCTTCATTGGGACTGAGCGCAAAAATAGGTACTTTGGAGCTTCTTCGTGACATCAGCAATGCAGTCACACCACTCTGCGTTAACGCAGCGATCGCGCGAATCTGCAAACCACCGGCTGTAAACATGGTGGCGCGCGCAATGGCTTCTTCAATGGTAGCCTGATTGATCGTTGTTATGATGCGCCGGTCATTATTGACCAAATATTCCTTCTCGGCTTCCAGGCAGACCCGTGCCATTGCTTCCACCGCTTCAACCGGATATTCACCGGCAGCCGATTCTGCGGACAGCATCACCGCATCCGTGCCATCCAGCACTGCATTGGCAACATCAGACACTTCAGCGCGCGTTGGAATCGGGTTGGTAATCATGGATTCCATCATCTGTGTTGCTGTCACAACCAGTTTATTACTCGCTCTCGCTGAGCGAATCATTCTTTTCTGTAAAGCCGGAACTGCAGCATCGCCCACTTCAACAGCCAGATCACCGCGCGCCACCATGATAGCATCCGATGCTTCCAGAATATCATCCAAGGCAAGAATGGCTTCCGAGCGTTCAATCTTTGCCATGATCATGCTTTTTCCACCTGCTTCGAGCATTAATTCCCGCGCTTGCCGGATATCGTCACCTGAACGTACAAAAGATACCGCCAGATAATCAGCGCCAAATTCTGCGGCCGTTTTGATATCCTCCAGATCCTTGCTCGTAAGTGCGGGTGCACCCAGTCCACCGCCTTTGCGATTGATGCCTTTATTGTTCGACAACACACCGCCTTGCTCAACGACACAAAATACCTGATGATCCCGAACCATGGATACACCCAGGACGATGCGACCGTCATCCAACATCAGCGTAGAACCTGTTTCCAGATCATTCGGCAACTCTTTATAGTCTAGTCCGACTCTTTCCTGATTGCCCAACTCACAATAAGCATCCAGAATAAACTGATCGCCTACTTCAAGCCTGATCTTGCCGTGCTCAAACTTGCCAACGCGTATTTTTGGACCTTGCAGATCAGCCAGAACGCCGACCGTACGACCCGCAGATCGTGCCAGCGAGCGTGTCAATTCTACAAATTCAATATGCTGCTCGCGCGTACCATGTGAAAAATTGACCCGAACAACATCTACGCCGGCCTGAATCATGCGTTCCAATATTTTGGGGTTATTACATGCAGGACCCAGTGTTGCTACAATTTTTGTTCTTCGGATCATTATTTTTCTTGACGATTAGTTAGCACGCATTTCCAATATTTCTACTGCGGGTAATTTCTTACCTTCTAAAAACTCAAGGAATGCGCCCCCTGCAGTTGATATATAAGACACTTTGTCATAGATATCGTATTTCTGGATAGCCGCAATGGTATCACCGCCTCCTGCCAGCGTAAAAGCGCTTGTTTCCGCAATGGCTCTGGCAATTTTCTCAGTGCCAGCACCAAACTGATCAAATTCAAATACACCGACCGGGCCATTCCACACCACGGTTCCAGCTCGCATAATGATATCCACTAGCTCTTGCGCACTTTTTGGTCCGATATCAAAAATCATGTCATCGTCAACCACACTGGATGCGTCTTTCAACACTGCCGGTTCGTTGGCATCAAATTTTTTACCCACTACCACATCGACCGCAATCGGAATGGATGCATTGCGTTTAGTCATTTTATCCATCAGCATTTTGGCCGTTGGAACCAGATCATCCTCACACAATGACTTACCCACATTTTTACCAGTCGCTTTCAGGAATGTATTGGCGATACCGCCACCCACCACTAATTGATCAACTTTCTCGGATAGCGATTCAAGTACCGTCAGCTTGGTTGAAACTTTCGAACCGCCAACAATAGCCACCATAGGCCGTGCTGGGCTGAGCAGTGCCTTAGTCAAGGCTTCCAATTCTTCTGTCAGCAGAATGCCTGCGCACGCTATTGGTGCATACTTGGCAATGCCATGCGTTGAAGCTTCAGCGCGATGCGCAGTACCAAATGCATCCATCACAAAGACATCGCATAATTTCGCATACTTCTGCGCTGTTTCTTCTGAATTTTTCTTTTCACCTTTATTGATACGGCAATTTTCGAGCACAACCAGCTCTCCCTCGGCTACCGCAAAACCGCCATCCACCCAGTCACTGATTAAACGCACGGGTTTATTCAAACGGCTCGCAATGTTATCCGCTACCGGTTTCAGTGAATTTTCCTCTGTCCATTGTCCTTCTTCAGGGCGACCTAAATGAGAAGTAACCATCACTTTGGCGCCTTGTTTAAGGCAATGATTAATCGTCGCCATTGAGGCGGTAATACGCGCATCCGATGTCACTTTGCCGTCTTTCACAGGTACATTCAGATCAGCGCGAATAAATATACGTTTACCCTTGAGATCAAGGTCAACAAGTTTAATAACAGGCACGGTAAACTCCAGAATTGTCTTTAAGAAAATATAAAGGATAGCAAACGCTACCCTTTATGTCTTAACTAATTGAATACTAAAACTGAGATAACAATCAAGATTTACTGATTCACTCTCAATTGCATACCTTCAAATACAATATTACTTAGCAACAGTACGAACCATTTCCAACACCTTGGTGGAATAGCCCCACTCATTGTCATACCATGCAACCACTTTAACAAAGCTTCTATCTAACGCCATACCTGCTTCGGCATCAAAAATGGAGGTGCAGCTTTCACCACGAAAATCGGTCGATACCACTTTCTGATCGGTATATCCCAGTACACCCTTCATTGCACCCTCGGAAGCATCTTTCATCGCCTTGCAAATGTCTTCATAGGAAGCTTCTTTTTCCAACTCGACGGTCAGATCCACCACTGACACATCCGATGTTGGAACACGGAAGGCCATACCGGTCAGTTTCTTATTCAATTCAGGTATCACAACACCCACCGCTTTGGCAGCACCGGTTGAGGACGGTATGATGTTTTCCAGAATACCCCGACCACCACGCCAGTCTTTGTTGGATGGACCATCCACCGTTTTTTGTGTGGCTGTTGCTGCGTGAACCGTTGTCATCAATCCACGTTTGATGCCCCATTTATCATTCAATACCTTGGCAATCGGTGCCAAGCAGTTCGTGGTACATGATGAATTGGAAATAATGCTTTCGCCTTTGTAGGATTTGTCATTCACACCATAAACAAACATCGGCGTGTCATCTTTGGAAGGTGCCGACATAATGACTTTCTTAGCGCCTGCGGCCAAATGTTTCTCACAGGTTTCCTTGGTCAAGAACAGGCCGGTCGATTCAACCACGACCTCAGCACCCACTTCGTTCCACTTCAGTTCAGCCGGATCTTTAACCGCGGTCAGTCGAATTCTTTTACCATTGACTACCAATGTATTGCCATCAACCGCAATATCGCCCTGGAAACGGCCATGTACCGAATCATGTTTTAGCATATACGCCAGATAATCCGGCTCTAACAAGTCATTAATCGCGACGATCTCGATATCAGAAAAATTCTGTACTGCAGAGCGAAAAACCATGCGCCCGATACGACCAAATCCATTAATACCCACTTTAATTGTCATACTCAAACTCCTTAAATAAAATCTTGTTGCTCTCAGGCGAGTAGATCATCACCTCATTGCGCTAGCATAAATTAGAGAACACTTTTGACTGTTTTAACCACATTCTCGATGGTAAAACCAAAATGTTTGAATAACACATCCGCAGGCGCTGATTCACCAAAGGTATCAATACCCACTACAGCACCGTCCAACCCAACATATTTACGCCAAAAATCTGTCACACCGGCTTCTACAGCGACTCGTTTGACACCTTTTGGCAATACGCTTTCTTTGTAGGATGCTTCCTGTCGATCAAACACATTGGTACATGGCATGGAAACAACGCGCACGTCAACACCTTCTTCAGCCAATGCTTTCTGTGCATTTACGGCCAGACCAATCTCTGAACCTGTCGCAATCAATATGGCTTGCGGTTTTCCGTTACCTGCCTCCGATAATATATAACCGCCTTTCTCGATCAGTTTGATCGTAGCTGCATCCCGTTTCTGGAATGGCAGATTCTGGCGGCTGAATATCAATATTGAAGGGCCATCCTTACGTTCAATGGCATGTGCCCACGAGACTGTTGACTCAATCGTATCGCAAGGCCGCCATACATTCATATTGGGGATATAACGCAACGTGGCTGTTTGTTCCACGGGTTGATGGGTTGGACCATCTTCACCCAAACCAATTGAATCATGGGTAAAGACAAATATATTGCGAATTTTCATCAATGCAGCCATGCGTAATGCATTACGCGCATATTCAGAAAACATCAGGAATGTAGCGCCATAAGGAATCAAGCCGCCATGCAGCGACAACCCGTTCATCATGGCACTCATACCAAACTCACGCACGCCATAATAAACATAATTACCACCGTTTTGCTGAGTAACTCCCTTTGAGCCAGACCATAAAGTTAAATTAGACCCGGCCAAATCCGCAGAGCCGCCGATCAGTTCCGGTAAAATTGGCGCCAGCCCTTCAATTGCGTTTTGTGAAGCTTTACGGCTTGCAATCGTTTCTGCCTTTCCATTAACTTGATTGATCACGCTATCCACATGACTGCGCCAATTTGCAGGCAAATCACCTGCCATGCGGCGGTTGAACTCAGCAGCTTCAGCAGGATACTTTTCTGCATATTTATCGAATTTCTGATTCCACTCAGTCTCAAGTTTTTGACCTTTTGCTCTGGCATCCCAAGCACTATAGACTTCCTGCGGAATTTCAAAAGGCGAATGATGCCAGCCAATGTGCGGACGAGTAGCAGCAATTTCTGCGTCGCCTAATGCAGCGCCATGTACCGAATGGGTATTAGCCATATTGGGCGAACCCAATCCAATGACTGTTTTGCAGCAAATCATTGATGGTTTGTTATTCACCTGTTTGGCCGCCTCAATCGCCGCTTCAATCGCCTCTGGATCATGACCATTGACATTGGGTACTACGTGCCAACCATAAGATTCAAACCGTTTCGGCGTATCGTCGGTAAACCAGCCTTCCACATGACCATCAATCGAAATACCATTATCATCGTAAAAACAGATCAGCTTGCCCAAACCCAGAGTACCCGCCAAAGAACAGGCTTCGTGAGAGATGCCCTCCATCAAACAACCATCCCCCAGGAAAACATAAGTATGGTGATCGACAATATTATAGCCAGGGCGATTAAATTCAGCAGCCAGCACTTTTTCTGCCAGCGCCATACCTACCGCATTGGTAATACCCTGACCCAATGGACCGGTTGTGGTCTCTACACCGGGTGTATAACCATACTCCGGGTGTCCTGGCGTCTTTGAATGAAACTGCCGAAACTTTTTAATTTCTTCCATAGGCAGGTCATAGCCCGTCAAATGCAGCAAAGCATAGATCAACATCGATCCATGTCCGTTGGAAAGAATAAATCGATCACGATCGGCCCACTCTGGATTGCCAGGATTATGACGCAGATGGTGAATCCATAACACTTCAGCAATTTCGGCCATACCCATTGGCATACCGGGATGACCGGAATTGGCTTTTTGCACGGCATCCATCGCCAGTACACGAATCGCACTGGTTAAATCCTTAAATACCGATGCGTCAAAATCCTTGAATGTACCCATTGATACTAGCTCCCTTATATTTTCAACAAATAAGAAATGGCCGATCTGCATATTGCACAACATATACAGATCGGCAACAAAGTTACCATTATCTCTTAAGATGGATGATACGACAACCTCATTTTGCGCATAAAAACCAATCCAGTAGCAGTTAAATTTCCTTATAGAGAATTAGTTTCCTCGTAATCTAATTCCCAGCAATTTTATTTTACGATAAAGGTGCGTACGCTCTAATCCAGCCCGGTCAGCTACACGGGTCATATTGCCATTTTCTTGATCAATGAGTCTTTCAAAATAAGTTTTCTCGAACAAATCACGCGCTTCACGCAATGAAAGATCAAGAGGAATTTCCGGAGCTACTGAAGTTGAGGCCGATTCTGGAAAAACCATCGCTTGCTGAACAGCTTCAACCGAAATCTCATCACCCGTACATGTTAATGCCAACGAATGCACCACACCCGTCAGCTGCGTCAGATTACCCGGCCAATCGTAATTGCGTAAGCAATTGAGCGCAGCAGTACTAAACTGTAATGCGGATGCAGCCTCACCTGATTCAACAAAACGAGACAAAATCTGGTTGGCTAATTCAGGAATATCTTCCCGATGCGCTCTCAATGTTGGAATCCCAATACTTAAACTACTCAACACTTCATAGAGCTTAGGGTGATAGGTTCCCTGCGCTGTCAATTCAGCCAGAGGTTGAGATGTCGCACAAACCAGCCGCACATTATATTTATCCAGCTTACTCAGCAATAACAATAAGCCTTTTTGTGCCAATTTACTGATTTCGCCCACATCCTTAAGAAATAACAGACCATCACGTGCAAGCTCCAATAAATCCAATGGTGATTCGGCCAGCGATGTCAATGTTTCCGGTTCCACCCAAGGGGTGTTAGGGCGGTGCATGAATCGTGCACATATTTCAGCACCGACACCCGGCTCCCCCATCAGAAGCAACGGCGTTTTCAGGCTTGCAACTTGCTCTAATCTTTTTCTAAGATCCGCAATTAAAGCGCCTTTTCCCAAACTAGCGAGAGAAAGGGCCAAATGCTGTTTGCCTTGTCCTCCTCGCAAAGCTTTGCTGACGGTACTCAGCAGTTTCTGTAAGGGTATCGGTTTTTCCAGATAACTAAATGCGCCAATACGTGTTGCTTCAACCGCAGTGTCAATGGTGCCATGACCTGACATCATAATAACCGGCATTGTCAACATGCCGTTACTGGCCCAATCTTTCAATAACGTAATTCCATCGGTATCCGGCATCCAGATATCTAGCAACACCAAATCCGGACGCGTCTGACTACGCCAAACTCGCGCCTGTTCGGCATTTTCTGCCAATGCCACTCGGTATCCCTCATCACGCAAAATTTCAGACAGTAATTCGCGTATACCAATTTCGTCATCAACAACCAGTATTGTATTGTTTGTTATCATCTTAGAACTTTCTCCGCTGCCGAAATCTATCAGCTTATGCACACTGCCAATTTTCAAAATGATCCGTTAATTTCTATGTTCTTATCACTTATTGATTGACATCCGAATAGGAAAGATATTGCTCATCCTCTCTTTAATCGCTCATTCTATAATTCAGCCTCATACTAATCTGTTATCTTTCGCTGATATATTCTTCTCCACCGTGGGGAGAATTATTGAAATCTGCGCGCCGTGAGGTTTAATATTTTCGATATGGATAAGCCCCTCGTGCTCCTCAACAATTTTCTTAACAATGGGCAGGCCTAACCCTGTCCCTTTCGGTTTAGTCGTTACATAAGGCTCAAAAACCCGCGCTTTGATTTCATCTGAAAAACCACAGCCATTATCGCGCACACTCAGTTGCACCCCTCCATGCACCATCTCGGTTTTCACCTCTATCACAGGTTCCGGTGTATCTGTCAATGCATCTTGCGCATTCTGTAATAGATTATGCAGCACCTGGCGTAATTGTGCAGAATCCCCTCTTACCACCGGCAAATCATCCGCCAATATCTGTTGAACTTGTATGTGCTTATTACTATCACTTGCCATGCTTGCAGTTTCATACAATGACAATACTTCTCGTACCAGCCGATTAAAATCAAGTTGCCGTAACTCTAATTCAGGGATACGTGCATACTGATTGAACTCATTCACCATCCGCTTGAGAGCTTCCACTTGATTAACAATCGTTTCCGTAGAACGCCGCAATACTCTGGCATCTTCTTCGTTAAGCTTATGAATTAACTTATGCTGCACCCGCTCGGCGGAAAGTTGAATCGGTGTCAATGGATTTTTAATTTCGTGTGCAAGCCGGCGCGCGACTTCGCCCCAGGCGACTGCGCGCTGCACCTGCAATAGATTGGTAATATCATCAAAAACCACCACCCCTCCGCCACCGGATATCTGAGGCAAGCGCGTTCCCCGTATCAGCAGAACCTGATTGGGACCATCTTCCAGGCGCGTTAACTGGCGCTGCCAAACACCTGCGGCCCCGGAATTAAAACCCTCTTTGATTTCAGCAACCAGGATATTTAGCTGCGGCTCATTGTCTATACACCCCTCAATAATTGAACCATCCAGGCTAATCAGAGGCACTTGCAGTATCTGTTCTGCACTACGATTCGCCTTAGATAACATTAATTGATCATCAAACACCAATACACCGGATGTAAGATTGGCCAGAATACTTTCCAGATGCGCACGCGCACTTTCCACTTGCCGTTGATTATGTTGCGCGGTCGCTTGCGCTTCCTCCAGTTGTTGCGTCATTAAATTAAAAGACTCTGTCAGCACACCCAATTCATCACGGCTCTGAACCAAATGACGACGGCTATAGTCGCCTTGCGCAATAGCGCGCGTACCCTCTGCCAGCATCCCTAGCGGAGCACTCAATCTTTCGCTGAGAAATGAAGCAGTCGCCAACGCAGAAAATAATGACAATAGCAATGCCAGTGTCAATGTCACGCTATACAACCGGGTCAATCCCTGGCGCGACAAAGAAAGCTCCTGATAATCATGAAACCCTGCCTGCACCTTCTCGGCATTTTTTGCCAATTGCGCAGGAACCGGCTGCAACAGCTGAAGCACCCGGATATCCTCTTTCAGACTCAATACATTAACCGGTGCAACGACACGCAAATACAAACCTCTATCTGCGATGGATTCCACTGCACTGTAAGCTTTCTGAATTCTTATGTGCCGCATCACCATTGCGTTAGGCATTCCAGGAAATAACGCCAAGTTACTTTCACTGGAAAATGCAATGACCTTGCCATCCTGGTTGAACAGCGTCGCCTCCTCCACTTGTGATTGCAGCAATAATTCGTTGAGCACCAGTAAAGGGGGATTGGAAGACTCAGATAATATCAGCGCAGTCGTTTGCGCTTTCTTTTGCAATTCCTCCAACAAACTCTCGAGCATAGTATGCCCCAGACTCAAACCGCTCTCAAGTGCACGATCCACCCTAACATCAAACCAGGATTCAATACTCTTCTCGAGAAATTGAACAGATACTGCGTACACCAAAGCGCCAGGAAGTATTGCCATCAATGAAAAAATCAACATTAAACGCAACGCCAGCCTGGATCCAAATACCCCCGATTTGAGCCTGCGCCTGAACCGCCACAACAGAAATCCCACGATAACCATGAGAAATAATACGAAGGCAATATTGATACCCAGCAATAATCGGTATTTTCGTTCAAAAAACTCAGTATTGGCACCTGCGGTAGCCAGCAAAAACAGCATGACTGCTCCCAACCCTGCGCCAATAATGAATGCATATTTCATTATTGGCCTTTAATCTGCAGTGGTTGCTCTGGTGTCGGTAGCCTCATGCGCCACTCCAGTTTATCTGAACTCAGATTCCATTGATTGGAACCCAGCGCCTCCACCTGGAACGGTTTAGGCATACGTGTCAAGTCAAGCCATACACGCAATGATGCAATATACTCAACATCTTGCTTTAATTCGGATTTGATTATTAATGGATAATCATGCAGCTGACCCAACGCTTGCAATGCCTCCTTGAGTGTGTTGAAGCTTTGTGAGAACGGTGGATGGCTTAAATGATATTGACGCGTCAGTGCATAATACCTTAACCCAACTCTTGATTTACCGCGCGCCACTTCATCGCTAAGCCAGTACCAACGTGAATCAACCAAACTGAATTTGGTGACGAAGTAAAGCACAATACCTTTCTCAAGCGCTTGTTCCAAAGTCGCGTTGAGAATAATCTCAGAATCAACACTGACCTCATAACCCTGTTCAACTGCTACTAAATTAACAGACTTTATCCGAATACTCTCCGCTTGAGCAACCGCAACTGGCAGCAACAGAATCAATAACAGAAATATCAGATTGACATGTGGCAACCGCGCTCGCCACATACTTTGATCAAATTTTATGCAATAAGGTATAAAAGAAACCATCATGTTGAGTATCTGGTAACAATTGTCCATCTATCATTGCTGCCCCCGAAAGTGGTAATGGACATGCATCAGGATGATGTTTAAGAAATTTTTCTATCTGCGTCGTATTTTCTTCAGCAAAGATTGAACAAGTCACATAAAGCAACTTACCATTCTTGCCTAGAATTTTCCACAAAGCATTTAGAATCGCCTGTTGACTCGCTGCAAACTTAACTAAGTCACGCTCTCGCCGCAACCATTTAATATCCGGATGCCGGCATACCACACCGGATGCAGAACACGGCACATCCGCCAGAATACGGTCAAATGGCCGGCCATCCCACCATTTGTCCGGATTTGATGCATCGCCGCACACCAGTCGTTCTGCTGTCATATGCAAACGCTTAAGATTTTGCTGAACCTGAGCAAGCCTTACCGAATCATGATCCAACACCGTCAATGACACATCTGCCAATTCCAGCAAGTGCGTACTTTTACCCCCTGGTGCTGCGCAGGCATCCAGCACACGCATGCCATCATGCACATCCAGAAATGGTGCCGCGAGCTGCGCGCCTGCATCCTGCACTGTCACCCAACCTTCACTAAAACCGGGCAGATTTTCCACCATAACCGGCTGGGTCAATTGAATGGCGCAAGACCACAGCAACTCTGCCTGCATCGCTTTCTCTGCCAGCAGCTTGCAATAGGCTTCCACGCTGATCTTACGTTGATTAACCCGCAAGGTCATCGGAGGACGTTTATTACCTGCTTCCAGTATGACTTGAAAGTCTTGTGGATATTGCCCACGCAATTTATTGATCCACCATTGCGGATAGGAATAACGCCCAACCTCTTTTTCAGCGGCTTGTTTCAGCAAGCTCTCACGCTGCCGGATAAAACTGCGCAACACAGCATTCACCAATCCCTGCATACCTTTGCCATGTACTAAAGAACGCGACGCCGATACTGCCTGATCAACCACTGTATGCGATAGCGTCTTACTGTGTTGCAGTTGATATAAGCTTACCAGTAATAAATGATGCAAGCATTTATCACGCAAAGATTTCTTCAGCAAAAAACCAAGAATTGCTTCCAGTTGTGCATAAAAACGCAACACACCATAACTTAAATCCTGGATGGCACCCTTTTGTTGTTTAGATAACGCTGGATCTGTGCGCCAAACTTCTTGCAATACTCCCGTCAAACTTGCACCGGCCAATACTTTGGTTACCGCAGCAGCGGCAGCAAGTTGCGTTTTAATCATGCGCTACGGCGGCATGATTCACTACAGTAAAACGCTCACCGGGCTGTAACGGTTTCCCAGCCAGAAAATCGGCTATGCTCAATTTCTTGCCACCGGGTTTTTGCACTATCTCAACCTGTAACATGCCCGAACCACATGCCACAATGATACCTTCACGATTGACTGCAACAATTTCTCCCGGCTCACCTGCCCGTTCTGTAACTACTTTTGCTTGCCAAATCTTCAGAACCATATCCCGGCAATAAGTATAGGCACCGGGATTTGAACTGAATGTTCGCACAACACGATCGATTTGCGCTGCACTCTGTTGCCAATCGATCTCTGCTTCAGTTTTTTTTATTTTGGCTGCATAGCAGGCTTGCAATTCATCCTGCACAATCGGAACCAACTTTCCTTGTTGCAGCAATTCCAGCGCTTCAACAATACTCTGCGCTCCCAGCAGGCTCAGCCTGTCATGCAATGATTGCGTGGTGTCATCCGGCGCGATCGCTATACCATATTTTAATAAAATAGCGCCTGTATCCAGTCCTACGTCCATTTGCATAATCGTAATGCCGGTTTCATGATCACCCGCCAAAATAGCCCGTTGAATCGGTGCAGCACCACGCCAACGTGGCAATAACGAAGCATGAATATTCAAACAACCGAGACGGGGAATCGTTAAAACTGCTTCCGGCAAAATCAATCCATACGCTGCCACAATCATCACATCTGCATTAAATGTCCGCAATTGCACTTGTATCTCGGCAGTCTTAAGTGTCAAAGGTTGCAACAATGCAAAATCATGCTGTTGAGCCAGCAACTTGACGGCGCTGGCCACCGTTTTCATGCCTCTACCGGCGGGACGATCTGGCTGGGTTAAAACAAGTACGATTTGATGATTTGCTTTGATCAGCGCATCCAGCGCAGTAGCAGCAAAAACCGGGGTTCCAGCGAAAATAATTCTCATCTTAAACGCATTGATTCATTAATTCATATCCTTTGATTCTATTGATTCAACGCCCCTAGCGAAAGAGGCATATTGAATCGATAAATTCCATGACGCAAACCCTCTACCATATTTTCATAAAAATACCCGCGATTACATGGTGCTACGCTGCCTTTTCTTTAATCTCGCCAGCGTACGCGATTGCTTAAGTTGTGACCAGTATTCCACAAATACTTTTCCAGCCAGATGATCCATTTCATGCTGAATACATACCGCCAGTAATGTGTCAGCGTCCAGAATAAAAGATTCTCCCTCAGCATTCAAGGCGCTTACCGTAACCGATTCAGCACGCCGTACCTTTCCATAGACACCCGGAACCGACAGGCAGCCTTCTTCGTAATCAGATATGCCATGACTGGCAATAATTTCAGGGTTGATCAAAACAAGTAATTCATCACGCGTTTCAGAAGTGTCAATCACGATAACACGCTCATGTACATCCACTTGCGTTGCCGCCAGCCCTATTCCAGGCGCAGCATACATCGTTTCAGCCATATCCTGTACCAACAAGCGGATTTTGTCGGTGACTTGCATAACAGGAGCCGCTACAGTATGTAGCCTTTCATCTGGATATTGTAATATTTTTAAAATAGTCATGAAAAAATGTGCAGTTTGATAAACCAAATATTTATTTAGACCGTATCATTAGCCGGTTATTCTATATGCTCTACAATTCGCCAGCGGAGTCATTCATGCGAAAACCTATTATAGCTGTGATTTTATCCCTGAGCCTGCTTTCTGTTACACCCGCCAAAGCTGAGAACATTATACTGCGGTGCGACACCCCTGATCACCATGTTGTTGTGCCGGGCGATACTTTGTGGGGAATTGCTTCCCGGTTTCTTAAAGATCCCTGGCGCTGGCCTGAAATCTGGGGATTGAATCGTGAACAAGTCAAGAATCCGCACAAAATCTACCCTGGTGATACTGTGGTACTGGAGAAATCGCCCCACGGAATTCGATTGCGCCTTGCAGATGACAGAAAAGATATTAAAACCGTCAAACTATCGCCGAAAATTCGCACAGAACAATCAGCCACTGCAGCGATCCCCAGCATCCCGGCAGCCGCTATCGAGCCTTTTCTAAGCCAGCCTTTAGTTATTGAAGCGGATGGGCTTGCTAATGCACCGTACATACTGGGCTCCAGCAAAGGCCGGGTGATTTTAAGCACAAACAACACGGTTTATGTCAGTGGACTATCCGAAGACCAAGGCACTGCATGGCAAATTTTCCGTCCCGGCAAAGCATTGAAAGATCCTGATCAAAAAGGTCTGATCCTCGGTTATGAAGCAATTTACTTGGGAAACGCCAAAGCCGATGTTTTCGCTGATGTCAGCACAGTTACCATTACTCGCACCAAGGAAGAAATTCTTAAAGGCGATCGTTTGGTTCCTGCGCCTGATATCATATTTAATAACTACGCACCCCACGCTCCGGAATTTCTAATTAACGGACGCATTATCTCGGTTTATGGCGGCGTCACTGAAATTGGCAGAGGCGCTATTGTTACACTGAACAAAGGTGAACTGGATGGCCTAGAGATGGGGCATGTGCTTGCTATCTATCGAAAAAGCCAGGCAAGATCCCTCAAAGGGGAAATGGTACAATTACCTGATGAGAGAACCGGACTGGTATTTGTATTCCGTATTTTTGATAAAATATCCTACGCACTGGTCGTACAAAGCACGCATTCCATTAGAATCCTGGATGCTGTTAAAACCCCCTGAAATTAACGCCGCACATTCATGAAACATGCACCGGATATTGAATCATGGCTGAGTCTTCATCTGATTGATGGCTTAGGCGGCGAATCCATTCGCCGGCTGCTGGTTGCTTTTGGCAATCCTGACGCAATCCTTTCAGCGCATGCCACCGCACTTGAGCGTATCGTAAAAAACCCGATTGCCCAGCGAATCCAGCAAGGCGCTGATCGCAATAAAATTGTTGGAGCACTCAAATGGCTGGAGGATCCAATCAATGCCATCATTACTTTGGCTGATCCGGATTACCCTGCTCAATTACTCAATATTGCCGACCCGCCCCCGCTACTTTACTTCAAGGGCCGGCGAGAACTTTTGCGGCACTCCGCCCTAGCTGTTGTTGGTAGCCGCAATGCCACACCCCAAGGTTTGTCCAATGCGGAAGCTTTTTCTGAAGCGGCCAGCAATGCCGGTCTCTGCATCATCAGTGGTATGGCATTAGGCATTGATACAGCTGCCCATCAGGGCGGCTTGCGCGGTTCTGCTGCCAGCATCGCTGTTGTCGGCACTGGTCTAGATATTGTTTACCCGGCAAAAAATCATCCGCTAGCCCATAAATTGGCTAAAGAAGGCGCATTAATTTCCGAATTTCCACTCGGCATGCCTGCCATCGGAAGGAATTTCCCGCGCAGGAATCGTATTATCAGCGGCATAAGTCATGGGTGTCTGGTAGTGGAAGCTGCATTACAAAGCGGATCACTGATCACAGCACGTCAGGCACTGGAACAAGGACGTGAAGTGATGGCGATCCCGGGTTCTATCCATTCACCATTGTCAAAAGGCTGCCACGCACTGATTAAGCAAGGTGCGAAACTGGTAGAAAACACACAGGATATTTTGGATGAATTAAATTATCTTCCATTAATGAGTCATAAAGATCCCGGCAACAGAAAAGAATTTATTACTGAAAAATCAACTGAAAATACCGTATTACTCAAACACCTAGGCTATGATACTGTGGATATTGATACATTGTGTGCCCGCAGTGGCTTGACGGCTGAAGTAGTATCAGCCATGCTATTAACGCTTGAGCTTGACGGTCAGGTTAGCAGTTTACCGGGCGGATGCTATCAGAGAATTCAATAGTATCTTATTAAAAATAGGCCAAGGATCGCTAATTCCGTAAATATACTCGCAACTTACTAAATACAATTATGTTCGACATACTCGTTTATTTATTTGAAAATTACTTTGATTCGGGCAGTTACCCGGATTCCGTCACGTTGACTCGCAAACTCACGATGGCCGGATTCGCCGATGAAGATATCACCGAAACACTTGACTGGCTTTCCGAACTTGCACGGCACGATATTGGTAATTATCCAGCCAGTTTTGCTGAAAACGATTCTTTTCGCTGTTACACCGATTATGAAATGGAAAAAATCGATACCGAAGGGCGAGGATTTATTAGCTTCCTGGAGCAAGCCGGTATCATTAACCCATTACAACGGGAACTATTGATTGATCGCGTACTGATGATGGGTGAAAACTCATCCGGTCTTGAAAAGATCAAATTAATTGTGTTGACAGAACTGTGGATTCAAAACCAGCTCACTGACGATGCCGTACTTGAAAAATTGTTGATCGTGAGCGACTCTCATTATCGGCATTAAGACCGAATCGTATTCTTACTAGTGATATTTCGAACAAACCGATGGAGTGAATGTATTCAATACACTCATCAAATATGCTTGGAACCTTTATTCATAACACCCATTCAGCAGTAACTAACATGCCTGACAACACATTGACAACACGCGCTTTCTCTGCACACCTATGAGCAAGTCTTTGATTATCGCTGAAAAACCTTCTGTTGCAGCAGATATCGCGCGCGCATTGGGTGGCTTCACCAAAAACACTGATTACTTTGAAAACGATCAATATGTCATATCTTCAGCGGTAGGGCATTTGCTCGAACTCGTCATTCCGGAAGAATACGAAGTAAAACGTGGCAAATGGAGTTTTGTAAATCTGCCTGTCATTCCACCGCATTTTGGTCTGAATCCAATTGAAAAAACTGCCGCACGCTTAAAACTTCTCAGCAAGCTCATCAAACGTAAAGATATTGATACGATTATCAATGCCTGTGATGCAGGACGTGAAGGTGAACTGATTTTTTATTATATTGTGCGCCATGTCGGTACCAACAAACCTGTCAAACGCCTCTGGTTGCAATCCATGACACCCGATGCGATTCGAGAGGGATTCACCAAGTTATTGGACAACTCAGAAGTGCAGTCGCTGGCTGAAGCCGCCGTCAGCCGTTCAGAATCAGACTGGCTAGTCGGAATTAATGGCACGCGCGCCATGACCGCTTTTAATTCCCAGGAAGGCGGATTTCATAAAACCACGGTTGGGCGGGTACAAACACCTACGTTGGCGATTCTTGTCGAGCGCGAAGAAAAAATCAAAAAATTCCGCCCTCAGGATTATTGGGAAATTCATGCCACATTTGCAACCTGTAACGGCAACTACACCGGCAAGTGGTTTGATGAAAAATTCAGCAAGGATAAAGTCAATCAGGAATCAAAACCTGAGCGGCTCTGGGAACAAAAAAAAGCTGACGTCATTCGTGACAAATGTCAGGGGAAGCCCGGCCACCTTAACGAAGAAAGCAAACCCAGCAAAGAAACCTGTCCATTACTTTATGATCTGACCAGCTTACAACGAGAGGCCAACAGCCGCTTTGGCTTTTCTGCCAAGACAACACTTGGTCTGGCACAAGCCTTATATGAAAAACATAAAGTATTGACTTATCCGAGAACGGATTCACGTGCACTCCCAGAAGATTATATCGCCACCGTTAAAGATACTCTGCAAAGTCTGGGAAATACGGACTATGGAAAATTTGCCCAACAAATTCTAACATCCAACTGGGTTACTCCAAATAAACGCATTTTCAACAACACCAAGATCTCAGATCACTTTGCCATTATCCCGACCTTATTAACGCCAACAAAGTTGAACGAAGCGGAAGCAAAACTCTATGATCTGGTTACGAAACGCTTTTTGGCAATTTTCTTTCCTGCCGCCGATTTTCTGATTACCACCCGTATTACCCGGGTTGAAAATGAACCTTTTAAAACTGAAGGCAAAGTCATGCTTAATCCGGGATGGCAAGCCGTTTACGGCAAGTCAGTCAAAGCTGATGATGTGGACGATGACACCGTATTGATCGCAATTACACCCGGTGAATCTGTTGCAACCGAAGAAATCAACATTATCGCCAATCAAACCCGTCCTCCTGCAAGATTTAACGAAGCCACATTACTTTCAGCCATGGAAGGCGCAGGCAAACTGGTTGAAGATGAAGAATTACGCGCAGCCATGAGTACAAAAGGATTAGGAACACCGGCAACACGTGCAGCCATCATTGAAGGTTTGGTATTTGAAAATTATATGCAGCGGGCAGGACGCGAGCTTCATCCAACTGCCAAGGCATTTTCATTGATCACGTTATTACGTGGCCTTAAAGTTCCTGAGCTTATTTCACCTGAATTAACAGGCAATTGGGAATTTCAGTTACGTCAGATTGAGCAAGGTCATTTAAAACGCAGCGCGTTTATGGAAAAGATTGCCGAAATGACGCGCCATATTGTGGAACAAGCCAAAACTCATCGCGGGGAGACCATCGCAGGCGATTTTTCGGTACTCAAATCCCCTTGCCCAAAATGTGATGGGGTTGTGCACGAAACTTATAAAAAATTCCAATGCCAAAAATGTGATTTTGCCCTGTGGAAAATTCTGGCAGGACGTCAATTTGAGGTTGCAGAAATGGAAACCCTGATCACCCAGCGCGAAGTGGGTCCACTACAAGGTTTCCGCAGCAAAATGGGACAATCATTTAATGCCATTATCAAACTCACTGATACCTTTGAAATGAAATTTGATTTCGGTAATAACGATGAGGAACATGAAGAAGTCGATTTCAGCGATCAAACTCCTCTAGGCAAATGTCCCAAATGCAATCATGCTGTTTATGAGCATGGCTTGTATTATGTTTGCGAGAAATCTGTCGGCACGACCCGTACGTGTAATTTCAAAACAGGCAAAATTATCCTTGGGCGTCCGATAGAGCGTGAGCAAGTAACCAAATTACTGGAAGCCGGGAAAACAGATTTACTCACAAAATTCATTTCCAAAAAAGGCAGACCCTTTTCAGCCTATCTGAACAGAAATGCAGATGGAAAGATAAGTTTTGAGTTTGAGCAGAAAGCTCCCAAGAAAACAACCGAAACTAAATCCAAAACAAAGCAATCAAAAACCAAATCAGCCAGCAAAGCAGCTTCGTAAGAGAATAAATCGAAGTCTTCCTGTATTTTCCCCGGATTCATCCAGTGGCCAATTACAAAAAATACTCGGGGTATCCATTTGATACCCCGAGTATCCGATTCTCCCAATTGACTGAAACATCACATATAGAAATTGATGATGTACTTAATCACCCCTCCGGCACCCATAATAATCATGATAAGCCCTCCCACAATGGCAGTGCCCTCTAAAATGATAGAAACAAATACCCGTGATGTGTTTTCAAATTCTTCTTCACCTAAAACATTTCTACGTTTCTCCCTGCGATTCTTTACCCATAACTGCAACCAGATGGCGGCAGGAATAGCCAATAAAGAAAACATCAAAGCAATTTCTGCATGTTCCATTCATCAACCTCTTTTTTTGTAAAAATAGTACAACAATTTTGACCTGTGCTAGCAGAATCCAGCATCAGAAACAGCCTTTTTTAAAAGCACTTCTAATAAAAAAGAGTGCTTCTAACTAAAAATCTACTGCGATAGATTACCCTAAACAAGATAGTTTGATAAAGATTTTTCCAAATTTACTGCATCAACTCAAATAATGACAGCACTTCTATTTGGATTCATGCGCAAATATACTTAATTAAAATTAAAAACTTTGATAGTAGTATATGATACTGATCTATTTACTTAATTTGTCTGGTGAGTTGTGCTTTATTCCGAACAAGGAATTCCTCATCATTATTAAAAGAAACGCGGTGAATGTACATGTTTGCCATTACCTCTATTAAATATATAGCGAAATTATTACTATGAATTTATCTTCTGTTAAATCTGATCCATCGAATTCAAAAATCGCAATGCTGATTGGAATTACCCTGGTACTGTTGTTTATGTACTTGGCTAGAGTAATAGTAATTCCTGTCGCACTAGCCGTATTAATTACTTTTCTTTTGGCCCCAACAGTCATTGGGTTGGAAAGATGGCATCTTCCACGTGTACCAGCTGTAATAATAGTAACTTGTCTTTCATTAGGTTTATTTTTAGGTGCCACCTTTGCAATAACACAACAAATCAATAGTTTGGTTGACTCTTATCCAGAGTATGAAGAAAATATTACCGCCAAGATCGCCCAATATAATGAGCGAGGGCGTGATGGATTACTGGATAAACTTCATGGAGTAGCTGACCGTCTTTACGAGCAACTTGATAGGGCAAAAAAGAAAACAGATTCTGGAGCTCTAACTACAAAAGAAAATGAGGTATCACAAGCACAACCTGTCAAGATTGTACAAGATAGCTCGTTCGGTTTATCCGAATTATGGAATATAGCTGGACCCGTTCTCGAGCCCTTGGCAAATTTGGGGTTAGTCATAGTGTTGGTCATTTTCATGCTCATCAACCGGGAAGATCTGCGCGATCGATTCATCTCATTGGTTGGGGTGGATCAGCTGACGGATACCACGCATGCACTCGAAGATGCTGGCGAAAGAATCAGTCGCTATTTGCTGATGCAGTTACTCATCAATTGCGGATACGGAGTAGCTGTAGGCATCGGATTATGGCTGATTGGTGTACCTTATGCTCTCTTATGGGGATCTTTTGCAGCATTGTTGCGATACATTCCTTATTTAGGAGCATGGCTCGCCGCCCTATTACCCATTGCGCTCAGTCTTTTGATTTCGCCGGGATGGGACATAGCCTTGATGGTCATCGCATTGTTTCTGGTACTCGAACTCATGACCAACATGGTGGTTGAGCCGCTCCTTTACGGGCGCGGCATCGGTGTATCCCAAGCAGCTCTGCTGATTACTGTCGCTTTCTGGACCTGGCTATGGGGTCCTGTCGGTTTGGTATTAGCTTCACCATTAACTGTGTGTCTAGCGGTATTAGGTCGCTACGTCCCATTCTTGAAGTTTCTCGATATTCTACTGGGTGATCGCCCAACCCTATCACCCGTACATCGTTATTACCAAAGACTTTTAGCGAAAGATGAAGATGAAGCCTCTAATATTATCGAGACCCATGCTGATAAAGACTCACTCGTTAAAGTGCTTGATGATATTGTAGTGCCAGCACTCGCACTGGCTCGCATCGACTTACGCTCTGGTAAGCTGGATGAGGAAAACCAAAAAGAAATGATTAATCTCAGCCGTGAAATATTGGAAAATCATCGCAGCATCCTGACATCATCCGAGTTAGACGAAACCGCACCCCCATCGAAAATACCGGGAGAACTTAAGACCACTGTACTCGCAATTCCTGCCCGTGATGCTTCTGATGAACTTGCTGTCGCTATGCTTGCCAGTCTAATTGATCTCGATCGTTTCGATATACACTCGGCGCCATCAGGAAGTATGGCATCTGATATGCTGGCATTGATCGAAAATCAATCACCTGATGTGTTGGTTATTCTCTCTATACCGCCCGGAGGCATCGCACAAATACGGTATCTATGCAAACGTGTAATTTCTCGTTTCCCCGAATTACGAATTGTTATCGGACGATTAGGATTATATGCTGAAGATCATGATGATAACCGCAGACGTCTTACTGAAAACGGAAAAAATCATATCGCATTTAGTCTTAGCGAAGTGGTATCCGAGTTAAACAAACTCTCCATTCTCGATTGAGAACCCTTCTGATATCATGCGAATGTAGGCTTCTGGTTGTATCAAAGCCCGAGAATACGTGAGTTAAATCGCGCTTTTTCTATCAATAACTAAAATAGATAAATTATGAAGATCATAGTAACGACCCTATTAGCTTTAATAATAACCTTACCTACCTATGCTTTTGATATTAATCCATTTAAAAAATACGATGGTAGTGGTGAGTTGCTTTTAGATACTGAGCAATCAGCAGGAATTGTAGCAAGCATTATTATTCACCCGGTACATGAGGAATTGACCGTAAAAACATTTACCCTCGTCAAAGATAAAAAAATGCCTGGTTACCGGTTAATTAATGATCAATTAATTGATAAAGCCATTCAAGGTGTACGATGGAATGATGATCCGCTCCATCTATTACCTGATTATCCTAATGAATGGTTTCTGAATTTTAAACATGCAAGCAAGATAACTGATCGTATGAATTCAAATTACGATTTGTTCTATCGGAGTCATCAGCATGACTTACAATTTCTTCATGCCATGGCCTCATCTGATCTTGAAACTGCTGGAGAAACACAAAATGCAATCATGATGTGGATGGAATTTACCTATAAAGTTGCTATCGGATTCATCCCCATCCATACTCGTTTTAATCAACTCAATCAGTTTCTAACGACCAAAGCCGCACATACTTTTAAAAAATACTTTACCCAAAATGAGCTTCGGAAAAATTGGACACCGGCCTATCTATTTTCATTACGGTGCAATCGGGAGGTGATACTCCCCGATTGGTTTATGCCGCTGGATTGCTCAAGAACTCAGTGGCTACCCCGAAAAGAAGATATACAAAACATTGCATTAGGCAGTTTACTCCACGTTATCCAAGACTCTTTCTCGGACAGTCATGTTTCACGCAATCCCGAGTACGAGGGCAAATACTCATTCATTCACGGGCGCTCCATAATTAACACCTTTAACGCTTACACTAAACAAAGTTTCCATTTGCATCGGGGAGCAGACTCCTATCCACGCGACTTTGAAGACTCACTCAGCGAACATGGTTTTAATCTTGAAGAAGTTTCAGCGCAAATTATCTCTAATATCCTTTCAGATAGAAGTAAGCCAAGGCATAAAAACCAATGGAATAGGACATCAACATATTTAAAGAATGGGGTTTTTAAAGTAATGAATAGTAAAGCGACTGCCGGTCCTGGCAAGTACAAATAAGTCGGTTAACTTTAAGATTATAAAACCAGGTAAGTGCTCAACCGCAGATCCCAAGTTTATATTTTTTGAATGTCTTTTATGGGATATCATCTGTCAATTTTTATATTTCAAATATCATGAAATGGCTTGATCTCCCCTCTGTCAAAACTGCGCAAGGCATTGTGCAACTACCTGGATCAAAGAGTATTTCGAACCGGATTCTTTTACTGGCTGCATTAGCGGAAGGTACCACACAGATCCACGACTTACTGGCTTCCGACGACACGGCACGTATGCTGGATGCGCTTGCCAAATTGGGTATTTCTGTTACACAAACAGATAAAAACGATTACAGCATCATCGGAGGAAAAGGGAAATTCCCAGTCACACAAGCTGACTTATTCCTCGGCAATGCAGGTACCGCTTTTCGGCCCTTGGTTGCGGTATTGTCTTTAATGCATGGGCATTACCGGTTATCGGGGGTGCCGCGCATGCATGAACGACCCATAGCGGATCTGGTGGATGCATTACGTCAGTTAGGCGCGAACATTACTTACCTGGGCAATCCCGGCTTTCCTCCTTTAGAGATCAAGCCAATTGACTCATCTATCAAAAGCGAGACCCACCCTATTACTGTGAAAGGTGATGTTTCCAGTCAATTTCTAACTGGATTGCTCATGGCACTGCCACTGAGCGGAAAAGAATCTATCATCAAGGTATCCGGCACTTTAATTTCACAACCTTACATTGAGCTAACACTCGCGCAGATACAACGTTTTGGTGTACAAATCGAACATACCGGCTGGCAGCAATTCGTGATACCTGCACAGCAAAGCTATCGCAGCCCAGGTCATGTCGCTGTTGAAGGTGACGCCTCCTCAGCTTCTTATTTTCTCGCAGCGGGTGCTATTGGGCATGGTCCGGTACGTGTTCAGGGAGTCGGCCGTGATAGCGCACAAGGTGATGTGCGTTTTGCCGCAGCACTGGAAATGATGGGAGCAAAAATATCCATGGGAGAAAATTGGATTGAGGCAAGTGGGGTAGAAGCAAACCACAACGGAAAATTTCTGCACGCTATCGATCTGGATTGCAATCATATTCCCGATGCTGCTATGACGCTCGCAGTTGCCGCATTATTTGCAGAAGGCACTACAATATTGCGCAACATCGCCAGTTGGCGCTTGAAAGAAACAGATCGCCTTAGCGCCATGTCCAATGAATTGCGCAAATTGGGAGCGACTGTTGAAGAAGGTGCGGATTATTTATGCATCACCCCACCCGCTAACGGCTTGATTCCACACGCAGCAATTGATACTTATGATGACCACCGCATGGCGATGTGTTTCTCACTCGCATCCCTGGAAGCACCTGTGCGCATCAATGATCATGACTGTGTCGCAAAAACGTTTCCTGATTATTTTGAAAAATTCTCACAAATAATCCATCCGGAAATGAATAAATTCCACTGAACCACTCAATCCAAGAAATGAGACTCTAAATGCAAGTGAATGAAATTCCGGTTATAACCATTGATGGCCCATCAGCATCCGGCAAAGGCACTATCGCTCAGCTGGTTGCTAAAAAACTCGGATTCCATTACCTGGACAGCGGCGCACTTTACCGGCTCGTTGCATTAAAAGCAGTACAATCCAACACCGACATGCAGAATAGAGACTTGCTCGCAGATATCGCCAGAAACCTGAATATAATATTTAAAAATGGAGCCATTTACCTTGATGAAAAAATCGTTACCGATGATATCCGAACAGAAGAATGCGGTATTTCAGCATCTCAATTAGCGGCTTATCCTCAGATTCGAAAAGCGCTTACTGAACGCCAGCGTGAATGCCGTCAACCACCTGGATTAGTTACGGATGGACGTGACATGGGATCCGTTATTTTTCCCAATGCCATTCTGAAAATATTTCTTACCGCCAGTGCTGAAATTCGCGCACAAAGACGATATAAGCAGTTGATAGAGAACGGAATGAATGCTAACATCGCCAACTTATTGCAGGATATCCAGAAACGTGATGAACGCGATAGCAATCGCAGCATCGCCCCTTTGCAACAAGGCGCTGATGCAAAATTGCTCGATACAACTTCACTCACCATATCCCAGGCACAAGACGCTGTTCTCTCCTGGTATAATGAAATCTATGCAAAAAACTTGAGTTTGAATGTGAAATAACATCATTTTTCTTTCATGATGTAAAGAAAAACGGGGTTGTTAATTGTTCAAACATTTTATCAACTAACCCAGCCTGCTAGGCACAAACCTTCGCAGGGCATTAAATCAGGTATTTTTTATAATGACTAAAACTTCCACTGCAACCCCAAATTCCCCAGAAAGTTTTGCCGCACTCTTTGAAGAAAGTCTCACTCGTCAGGAAATGCGCATTGGTGAAGTAATTACTGCCGAAGTTGTTCGTGTTGACTATAACATTGTTGTAGTTAATGCCGGCCTCAAATCTGAAAGTTTCATTCCCGTCGAAGAATTTAAAAATGATCGTGGCGAAATTGAAGTTAAGCCCGGTGATTTTATCAGTGTCGCCATTGAATCTCTGGAAGATGGCTATGGGGAAACGCGCCTTTCCCGCGACAAGGCAAAACGTCTCACCGCCTGGCATGATCTGGAAGAAGCGATGGAAAGTGGCAAGATTGTAACCGGTATGGTCAATGGTAAAGTAAAAGGTGGTTTGACTGCCATGATCAATGGTATTCGCGCATTTCTACCCGGTTCATTGGTGGACATCCGTCCAGTTAAGGACACCACACCTTATGAAAATAAGGAAATGGACTTCAAAGTCATCAAGCTTGATCGCAAGCGTAATAATGTAGTGGTTTCGCGTCGAGCGGTACTGGAAGCAACGCAAGGCGCTGATCGTGAAACCTTATTGTCAAGCTTACAAGAAGGCGCTGTTGTTCAAGGTGTGGTCAAAAATATTACTGATTACGGTGCATTTGTCGATCTGGGTGGAATTGACGGACTGTTACATATTACTGACCTGGCATGGCGTCGTGTTAAACACCCATCTGAAGTGGTTAATATTGGTGATGAAGTCACTGCCAAGATACTCAAGTTCGATCAAGAAAAGAATCGCGTTTCTTTAGGCATGAAACAACTCAGTGAAGATCCATGGGTAGGCTTGTCACGACGTTATCCAGCCCGTACTCGCTTGTTTGGAAAAGTCACCAACTTAACCGATTACGGTGCATTTATCGAGATTGAGCAAGGCATTGAAGGACTGGTACACATCTCTGAAATGGATTGGACTAATAAGAATGTCTATCCCTCCAAGATTGTACAGCTGGGAGATGAAGTCGAAGTAATGATTCTTGAGATTGATGAAGAACGCCGCCGTATCTCACTAGGGATGAAGCAATGTCAAACCAATCCATGGGAAGAATTTGCCGTGAATCACGAGAAAGGCGATAAAGTCAGTGGACAAATCAAATCGATCACAGATTTTGGTGTATTTATCGGATTACCCGGCAATATTGATGGTCTTGTACATTTGTCTGACCTGTCTTGGAATCAACCCGGAGAAGAAGCAGCTCCTAATTATAAAAAAGGTGATGAAGTCGAGGCATTGATTTTATCCATCGACGTTGAACGCGAACGTATTTCACTCGGTATCAAACAAATGGAAGGCGATCCTTTCACCAGTTTTGTTGCTGAACACGATAAAAACAGCATGATAGAAGGCACCGTCAAATCCATTGATGCTAAAGGTGCTGTCATTGCACTGACCAATGACGTGGAAGGTTATTTGCGCGCATCTGAAGTTTCACGTGATCGCGTTGAAGACATTCGTACACATTTGAAAGAAGGTGACAAAGTTGAAACTATGATCATCAATGTGGATCGTAAGAATCGTACTATCAATCTCTCGATTAAAGCGAAAGACAAATCTGATGAAACAAGTGCCATGCAAAAAATCAAAACACCTGTAAATGCTGGCACAACCAGTCTCGGTGCTTTATTGAAAGCTAAAATGGATAGTAAAAACACAGAGCAATAAGGAAAATTCATGACGAAATCTGAATTAATTACTCGACTTGCGGCACGTTTTCCGCAATTGGTTACCAAGGATGCTGAGCTCTCTGTCAAAACAATTATTGATGCGATGGCAAAAAGTTTATCTAAAGGCCAGCGCATTGAAATACGAGGTTTTGGTAGTTTTGATCTAAATTACCGGCCTCCACGCATCGGGCGTAACCCCAAGTCAGGTGAGAAAGTCAAAGTACCTGAGAAGTATGTTCCGCACTTCAAAGCAGGCAAGGAAATGCGCGAACGTGTCGACTATAA
>Ga0136611_10000201_pt1 | contig 36620 bp, 30 predicted proteins | sample AntDrymUQ2232306_2_FD_106645 | JGI IMG/M metagenome (GOLD analysis project Ga0136611, IMG submission 106645) | Polar desert sand microbial communities from Dry Valleys, Antarctica - metaG UQ223 (23.06) | ecosystem: Environmental > Terrestrial > Soil > Desert | place: Antarctica: Dry Valley...
GAGTGATGTGTTTGCCTGGCAAGTTCACCTCCTTTTTAAGGAGAAACTTTACAGGTTTTTACATTCATTCAACCGGACATCATAATTGTCGTCAAAGCGGACAGGTTAATTGTCGCCTAATACGCAGTCATGGAACGCTTTGGTATGCGAAAATTCGCTCTGGCTGGTTATTCTTTATTTGGAATTGATGAATATTCCATTAGTTTTCTACCCACATAAAGCCTCAGTTAACGACCTCACTTCATTCTCCGAATCTTTAAGAATAGCGCTTAACGTTTCCTGATCAGCTAATACATCCATGTTTCCGATAATGTCGTCGCCAGTTTGGCTTGAAGGCAGAATAAAGGGGGATTTGACGGGTGTCAGTTGATCGGCAAACAACAATGTATCCCCAAGCGTGGTGGGTGGAAAAGCCAAATAACCTTCCCAGAGACAAATAATGCCTTCTCTCACAGGTTCCGGCACTGAAAGCGCGTTAAGAATTGCAGTACCAATTTTAATTTCACATTCAAGCTCGCTGTCATCTTCACAATCTTCGTCATCTATCCACGAATTGGCCATATTTCCATCCACCAACCCAGGATAATATTTTTCACGCGCTAACAAGTAAAACCAGCTAATTTCATGAATCATGCCAGCAAACATTGCCGTATCCGGATCCTGGTGTGTGATTCGACGCGCGATGACCTGAGCCAATGCAGCCACATGGGCTGAATGTTTCCATAATTGGGCAACTAACTCTTTGTTCGATTGAGACCCTGAAAATTGCTGCACCACAACAGCGGTGGCTAAATTTCGCACTGTCCGCATGCCGAGCAGCGTAATCGCTAATCGTACATCGGTGACTCTTTTGCCTGAGTGATTAAAAACAGCAGAATTTGCCACGGCCACAACCTTAGTCGACAGGAGCGGCTCGGCTTGAATGAGTCGAGTCACTGAATCGAGACTGCAATCAGGATCTTCCAACTTTCTTTTGATATTCATCGCTGCATTGGCTGAGGTAGGAAAAACTAATTTTCCTTGTCCTACTTCAGCAGCTAACACGTTTAATAGCGCGCTTTTTTCCATTATTGCCTCCTGTTACCTCATTCGACCAAGACTTGGTTCATCAAGCCATCTTTATCAGGTTACGCTAAGACCATCAGTAGCCATTTGAAAATAAAAGCGAATAATAGAAGCTATTTCTTATTTTTCTATCAAAATTTTTATCAGTGGTATCAGTAGTAGGTAATCCCATGGATTAGGAGCAGACTGACGTATTCTGAGTTACTTTGTTCATCTGCATTTGTGCCATCACAAAGAATCTTTCATTGACACTACGTACGCCCTCACGTACGCTTATGGTTTTTTGGAAGCGCTATGACCATACTGAATGCCACAGAAGCCAGAGCCAAGCTTTATAGTTTGATTGATGAAACAGCTTTGACTCATCAGCCAATTGTGATCAGAGGAAAAAGATCCAATGCAGTCCTGCTGTCCGAAGAAGATTGGAATGCCATCAATGAAACGCTTTATTTGTTATCTGTTCCGGGAATGCGCGAGTCAATTGTTGAAGGAATGGCAACCGACATCAGCGAGTGCAGCAAAGATCTGGATTGGTAATGTGGGCACTTGTTTATACCAATCAAGCTAAGAAAGATGCAAAAAATCTGGCATCCAGCGGTTTGAAACCGATGGCACAAACATTGCTCGGAATCGTCAGTCAAAACCCATATCAGAATCCCCCGCCTTATGAAAAATTAGTGGGTGATTTATCCGGCGCGTACACGCGTCGTATCAATATCCAGCACCGGCTTGTTTATCAAGTACTCGAAAAAGAAAAGATCATCAAAATTCTGCGCATGTGGACGCATTACGAGTGATCGTACAACAAGGCGTTTTGCAAATCACTACGCCTGATGCAACCTACAATAAAACCTCCATCTTGTACTATAATCGCGGACTACTCATTGTTTTCCTATTAAAACCAAATTCATGAACACCACAGACATCAAAAGTTACATGCAACCCGTCGGCCAGGCAGCGCGCGCGGCATCTCGTCTGGTTGCGAAAGCGGATACGGCAGCTAAAAACCATGCGTTGACGGCTATGGCGGATGCCATCCGGCGCGATGTACCATTATTATTAGCAGCCAATGCTAAAGATCTGGACAATGCACGCGCCAAGGGTCTGGAAGCTGCGATGATTGACCGCCTGACGTTGTCAGCAAAAGGCGTGGCGACGATGGCGGAAGGTTTGTTGCAGATTGCAGCGTTGGCTGATCCGGTGGGCGAAATTAGCGGGTTGAACTATCGCCCTTCCGGCATCCAGGTGGGGAAAATGCGCGTACCGCTGGGCGTGATCGGCATTATTTATGAAGCGCGCCCGAATGTGACGGCGGATGCCGCAGGTTTGTGCCTGAAAGCGGGCAATGCAGCCATTTTGCGCGGCGGCTCGGAAGCCATCCATAGCAATCAAGCCATTGCCGCATGTGTGAAAGAAGGCTTGCGGTTGGCCGGCTTGCCGGAAACGGCAGTGCAGGTGATTGAAACCACCGATCGTGCAGCTGTCGGTGAATTGATCACCATGAAGGATTTTGTCGATGTGATTGTGCCGCGCGGCGGCAAGGGGTTGATCGAACGTATTTCCAATGAAGCGCGCATTCCGGTAATTAAGCATCTGGACGGGGTATGTCATGTGTACATTGACGATCAGGCGGATTTTGATAAGGCGATCCAAATTGCCGACAATGCCAAAACCCAGCGCTATGGTACCTGTAACACGATGGAAACGCTGTTGATCCACGCAGGCATTGCACAACAAATACTGCCTGCGCTGAGCAAGATTTATTTCGACAAAGGCGTTGAATTACGTGGCGATGCAGCAGCCTGTGGCATTATTCCGCAGATGAATGCGGCCACTGAACAGGATTGGTACGAAGAATACCTGGCGCCGATTCTGAGCATCCGCATTGTCGACGGTCTGGATCAGGCGATTGATCACATTACACGGTACGGCTCGCAGCATACCGATGCGATCGTTACCGAAAACTATACGCGCGCACGACGTTTCCTGCGCGAAGTGGATTCCAGTTCGGTGATGGTCAATACCACCACGCGTTTTGCAGATGGCTTTGAATACGGCTTGGGTGCTGAGATTGGCATTTCGACCGACAAAATTCATGCACGCGGCCCGGTCGGTCTGGAAGGATTGACCAGTCAAAAATTTATCGTGCTGGGCGATGGCCAATTGAGACAATAAACCGCACATTTTATTTATAAGAATGAGTGCTCGACACTCTATCCGCCGAGAAGATTGCTATGACGCAAGTGATTGAAATAAGAATTCCCGATATTGGTGATTTCAAAGATGTTCCTGTCATCGAAGTACTCGTTGCTCCCGGCGATGCGGTTGCAAAGGAAACTTCGCTAATCACGCTGGAAACTGACAAAACTTCCATAGAGGTACCTTCGCCACAAGCCGGGGTGATACAAGAAATCAAAGTCAAAGTGGGCGATAAGGTCTCCGAGGGTTCGGTCGTTCTGACTTTGGCGTTGACTGACCAGTCCGCAGATTCAGTAAGCTCTGAAGCAAAAACAGGAGCCAGCGAGAAAATTGCCGCCGCACCAACTGTCGCCCCAGCGGCAGCAGCAGCAGCAGCATCAACACCATCACAACCTGTTACTCCCGGCGATATTCACGCCGATGTAGTGGTGCTCGGTGCTGGACCTGGGGGATATACCGCGGCTTTCCGTGCCGCTGATCTAGGCAAAAAAGTGGTTTTGATTGAGCGCTATGCCACGCTCGGCGGCGTGTGCCTGAATGTCGGCTGCATTCCATCCAAGGCTTTACTGCATGCGGCCAAAGTGATCACCGAAGCAGAAGAAGTTGAAGCGCACGGCATTGTTTTTGGCAAACCGCAAGTCGATATCAACAAGCTGCGCACGTGGAAAGAATCGGTCATCGGAAAATTGACCAAAGGGTTGAAAGCATTAGCCAAACAACGCAAAGTAGAAGTCATCTACGGCACCGGAAAATTTACTACGCCGCACATGATTCAGGTGGAGACCAAGGAAGGGCAGAAAACAGTTTCTTTTGACAATTGCATCATCGCTGCTGGTTCCAGCGTCACTCGTATCTCCGGTTTTCCATATGATGATCCGCGTTTGATCGATTCCACCGGAGCACTTGAACTGCAAGATGTACCGCAACATATGCTAATTATCGGCGGCGGCATTATCGGCCTGGAAATGGCGACGGTTTACTCGGCGCTGGGCAGCAAAATCAGTGTGGTGGAATGGATGGATCAGCTGATCCCCGGCGCTGACGCGGATCTGGTTAAACCATTGCATCGCCGCACCAAGAAACGCTACGAGGCGATTTATCTCAAAACCAAGGTCACGCAGATTGAAACCGAAAAATCCGGACTTAAGGTCACCTTTGAGGGTGAAAATGCGCCGGAACCACAAACTTATGATCGTATTTTAATGGCGGTTGGACGCCGTCCGAATGGACGCGCTATCGGGGCCGAAGATATTGGCATTCAAGTCAATGAACGCAGTTTTATTCCGGTGGATCAACAAATGCGTACCAACTTACCGCATATTTTTGCGATCGGCGATATCGTGGGTGAGCCGATGCTGGCGCATAAAGCCACTTATGAAGGCAAACTCGCCGCTGAGGTTATTGCCGGGCATAAGGCCATCTTCGATGCACGCACCATTCCTTCCGTCGCCTACACCGATCCTGAAATCGCCTGGATGGGCTTAACCGAAAAAGAAGCCATCCAACAAGGGATTGACTATGAGAAAGCCAGCTTCCCCTGGGCTGCCAGCGGTCGCGCGATATCGATGGCACGTGAAGAAGGATTGACGCAACTGTTGCTGGATAAAAATACCCGCCGCATACTGGGTGCCGGCATCGTCGGCATCAATGCTGGCGAATTGATCGCTGCAACGGTGCTGGCCCTGGAAATGGGCGCAGATATGCAAGATATCAGTCTGACTATCCACCCGCATCCGACACTGTCCGAGACTGTTTTGTTTGCTGCCGAAATGGCAGAAGGAACTATCACCGATCTTTTTATACCAAAGAAATAGCCATCGCTGACAAAATCCGGAATTGATGGCTGATCACTACAAACCAAAATAATTATTCTCTACTGTTCACAAATTTATTATGGCCTCAAAAAAAAACTATATTCTTTTACTGGTATGGCTGATAACGGCAGGCGGTTTGATCGGTGATTCGTTTGCCACGCATGTTTCACAACCTGTTCTGATCGATCCTAAAACACAGTACACTGTTGGAGACACCGTTATTCTGCAGGGATGGGTAGACTATAATGCACAACCAACCCCTGATGTTCTGCTTAATTTCAAACTGACTCGCCCTGATGGCACCCTAGCGGTTGATCAATCTTATTCGAGCGATGCGGAAGGCCGCTTTGACTTCAAGTTTGATACCAAGAATGAAGTACCAGGCACCTATCAAGTCATTATTACGTCACATTGCCTGGAAATACACCGGTACGCCTGCACCTACAAAAATCAAACATTGTCCATTCACCTGAATAATCCATAAAGCTGCTTTATGGGATGCAACTGCTGAATCATTTCAATGATTGAATTGTAGGCCATTCTCAAAACAACAGATCAATGCACTGATAATATTCATTCTCCATTCGTCAGTGATAGTATGTCTCAAAGAATTAACAATAAAACACTTATGAGAATCATGCATTCATTCTTCACCAAACTTTACTGCAACTACTTGATCATTACGCTTGCATTTCTTGTATTGTCAGCTTGTAGCGCACAGGAAGATCAATTATCAGAACGTGAAACCCGTATCAGCGCTCGGGAATCGGAATTGGTCACCTTATTTGCCGAACTGGTTGAGCAAAGAAAGTCGTTGAGAAAAAATCCATCTGATAATCCCGGAAATACAAAAGACAATTCAGATGCGGATAAAAACAGTACTTGTCCATGCAATACAAACAGTGGTGAAATATCCCAGAAAAAGCAATCAGCAAAAACCGAAACACGAACAACGATATTAGGCGGTCTGGAACATGTTTATCTTGATCCACCCGGTATGGAATTCAGCGCACGGATTGATACCGGTGCACAAACATCATCGTTGAATGCGCTTGATATTGTTGAGTTTGAGCGGGATGGAAAACCTTTTGTAAGATTTAATATAATCCACCCACAAACAAAAGAAAAGCTGGAACTGACCCGGCGCCTGCGCCGTTATGTACGCGTCAAGGAGCTTGGTAACAAAGAATCACAACGGCGCCCAGTGGTCAGAATGCGGGTTGTACTGGCTGATATTGATGAACAGATAAATTTTACACTGGAAAATCGTAGTCGATTTAAGCATCAGGTACTGATAGGACGCAACTTATTACAAGATCTCGCCATCGTGGATGTCAGTAAAAAATATACAACGGTCAAAGCTGATAGCTCAGAAACGGGTGGTAAAAAATAATGTATGCCAAGTTGCGGCTCTATATCCTCGTCACCCTGATTATGGGGCTTGGAATAGGTTTGATTTTATACAAACACTTCGCTTTGGGATTTCCATTACTACCGGATGACAAGAAGTCGGTCTGGACCATTGAAGCCAAAATTGATTTTACCGCACGCGGCGATCCCATTATCGTCTCCTTTGCACTGCCCCAGGAAACCCCGAATACTGTTTTTATCGAAGAAGACTTCGCCTCACCCGATTATGGATTTAGTGAATTAACTTCCCCGACAGGACGGCGTGCTCAATGGAGTAAAAGAGCTGCATCCGGCTCACAAACCGCTTATTACCGCCTGAGTATTTATGAAATTGACCCAATAACCACCCCACCGATTACAGCAGATCTTCCTCCAGAACCGGTGAAACCTGAATTTGATGAAGTTCATAAAACTGCAGCCATTACCTTATTGGATCAAGTACGCAGCAAATCCGCCAATACTGAAATATTTACGCGTGAGTTGATCACCACATTAAATTCCAGTGCGCCTAGTCAGAATCAAAGTCTGCTACTCAATGAGCAATCCAGTGAAGATTATAAAACGCACCTGATTATTAATTTATTGGCATTGGAAGGTATCAGCGCGCGTATCGTGCGCGGACTCTATCTGGAAGATGGTCGACGCAGACAATCGCTGACTAATTTTGTGGAAGTCTATATCGGTAGCCAATGGCTGTTATTCAACCAAAAATCCGGGGATAGGGGAAAGCCCGAGAACTTTTTGGTCTGGCAACGCGGAGATCAGTCTTTACTCGATGTGGTCGGTGGCAAAAACTCGCAGATATCCTTCTCGATCATTAAAAACGTTCACTCAACCCGGAATCTGGTGGTACGTGACAGTATGAACAAACAAGCCGGTTTAGTAGATTTTTCTATTTACAGCTTACCGATTGAGCAACAAAACGCCTTCAAAATGATCTTATTATTACCCATCGGCGCACTGATTGTGGTCATTATGCGCCTGCTGATCGGCATCCGAACCTCCGGCACTTTTATGCCCATTCTGATTGCATTGGCACTGATACAAACCACTCTGTTAACCGGAATCATCATCTTTCTGACTGTCGTTGGCACAGGGCTATTGATCCGGTCTTACCTATCACGTCTTAACCTATTGTTTGTCGCGCGCATTTCAGCCGTCATCATCGTGGTGATCGCGATTATAGCGAGTATCAGTATCATCAGTAATAAACTGGGGATTGACCAAGCCATGACGGTTACTTTCTTCCCGATGATCATTTTGTCCTGGACCATTGAACGTATGTCTGTGCTGTGGGAAGAAGACGGCCCCAGAGAAGTTTTTATCCAAGGTGGCGGCAGCCTGTTGACGGCGGTGATTGCTTATTTGTTTATGACCAACCGGACGATTGAATATTTAACTTTTAATTTTCCTGAGTTGATGCTGGTGAATCTGGCCCTTATCCTGATCCTTGGGCAATATACCGGTTACCGGTTATCCGAACTGTATCGTTTTCATTCACTGGAAAGACGTGATGTTTCTGGCAAGCGCTAAGAAACTCAGAAGCTTTGGTATCATCGGGATGAATCAAAGAAACTTTGGTTTGATTTCCCGTTACAATCCACGCCACTTATACCCGCTGGTCGATGATAAGCTAAAAACCAAATTGCTGGCACAAAAAGCCGGCATTACCGTACCCAAACTGCTCGGTACCCTGCAATATCAGCATGACGTCAGGTTGCTGAAGGAAATACTTCGCCCGTATGACCAGTTTGTCATCAAACCGGTTAAAGGGAGTGGCGGCAAAGGCATTCTGGTGATTACCGAACATGACCATAATCTGTACTTCAAACCCAGTAGCGATGCGATACAGTTAGCGGATATTGAGCGGCATGTCTCCAATATCCTCAGCGGTCTCCACAGCCTGGGCGGAAAACCTGATACGGTGATGATTGAGTCGTTGATACAACTTGACCCGGTTTTTTCTGATTACAGTTATGAAGGCATTCCAGACATACGTATTATTGTATTGAAAGGATATCCCATCATGGCAATGCTACGGCTCACAACCCATGCTTCCGATGGCAAAGCGAATCTGCATCAGGGTGCAGTGGGTGTTGGTATCGACATTGGAACAGGTAACGCTTTACATGCTGTACAGTACGGTGAAACTGTTTCACACCACCCCGATACCCGCAAGACTTTCTCGGAATTAGCCATTCCGCATTGGGACAAGCTATTACAATTGGCCGCTGCCTGTTATGAAATGACCGGTTTGGGATACCTGGGTGCGGATCTTGTGTTAGACAGAGATCAAGGACCCATGATTATTGAGCTCAACGCGCGCCCTGGGCTTTCCATTCAAGTAGCTAACTATGCCGGCCTGGCCCCACGCGTTGCTATCATAGAGGCTCTCAATACGATTGATCCTGATCCGCAATTACGCGCGGCTTTTAGTAAGCAACAATTCTCAGTAGATTCAGGGATTCATCCACCGCGCCTGCTGCACACCCGCAGTGGTGATCCTAAGCCGTGAAATCCCCAACAAACCACAAAGTGCATTAATCGCCCGTATTCACAACCACTTTGTTACGTCCTCGCTGTTTGGCCTGATTCAGCGCTTTATCCGCAGCCTCACTTAAGCTGGCAGCATCTGAGAAATGCACAAGATCCGCAATGCCACAACTAAAATTTGCTGAGAACTCCTCGTCATGACTCAGATGCAATAGACGGGAAAAAACATTACGTATTTCATCAATCACTTTTGCAGCCGATGTTGCATCGGTATCATTCATAATGACAGCAAATTCTTGCCCGCCATAACGTCCGACAATATCTGTTTCTCGCAAGCGTTGTTTAAGTAGCCGTGCCAAGCTTTTAATGACACGATCACCGGCGGCATGCCCGTAAGCGTCATTAACTTTCTTAAAGAAATCGACATCCACCAAAGCAAAAGACAGCGGTGAATTTAATCGGCTGGAACGCACCACCTCACGCGCCAGCTCTTCTTTTATGGCGGTATGATTGAGCAGACCGGTCAATCCGTCATGAATCATTAAAGAACGTAAAGAACGAGCTCGTGTCACCCGCGAGGTAATCGCTGAAACCAAATGTGCAGGATCGATGGGTTTAACCAGAAAATCATCGCCGCGTAAGCTCATCGCTTCGTGCTGTGTGTTGAAATCATTTTCAGTGGAAAGGTAAACGATGGGAGTACTCAGGAAACCATCCATTTGCCGGATAACTCTCGCCAGCTCAACACCATTGCACCCTGGCATATACAAATCCATCAGAATGAGATCCGGATTAAAATCACTTAATATTTCCAGTAATTTCATCGGCTCTGACACTGCCTTTACCAGCATTTCAGCGTGTTCCAATATCGCCGCATGGTAAGCAAGTACCGTTGGACTATCATCGACGATCAATACACGAAAAGGCTCCTGAATTTGCGATGCGGTGATCAAATCAAGTTGATCAATTAATTCCGTAGAATTAATCGGCTTGGTGAAGTAAGCAACACTGCCGGCACGTACCGCCCCCAATCGATAAGCCATATCATCGTGAACTGAAATAAAAATCACACGTGCTGGCTGAGCCAAATCCCGCTGAATCTCTTCCATGACACGAATACCGCCCATCTTGTCTTCAGGAAACTCAACATCCATCAGGATAATCGCATTGGGGTTATGCTGAGCAGCGACACGGAATTTATCTAAATGATTAAACACCTCCACCTCATAGCCGTAATAGCGCAACTGCAACGCGAGTTCTTGTGCCGCTTCAGCATCATCCGCCACGACAAATATCAGATTGGATGCGTGAGGATTGAGTAAAAATGCACTCTCACCAGCAACTGCCGAAACCGTATCTTTTGTCAACACGGGTGCTTTCTCCACTGAGATTTTCTTCAATTCAAGAATCTGCTGCAAAATCCTGGCCGATTGCAACGTATCTACCGCAACTTCTTTCTGCATCAGACTCTTGAGAATCTGTTCTAATGCGCATGCTTCGATACTCAGTTCCGGATGGCCAAATGTCTTACCATTACTGACCAGATTATGTACAGAGCGATGTAGCTCCTGTAAAGCTCTCATCTCCCATTCCAGTTGCAACTTATTCCATATGGCCTCAATTTCATTAATTCTATCCGGTAACTCCTGTGCAAATAAAGCCAACAACACGTGCATTCTTTCCTGAAATTCTTTGTGCTCTTTAGTATTCATAATAATGTGCCCAATTCTGTCTGATCTCAGTGGTTAGTTGCATGGAATCGCATGGTTTTTTAATAACACCTGCTGTACTTTACTCTCTTGCGCGATTTCATCTGATTGTACTATGGCAGTCATAGCGAAAATATAAATAGTATTAAATACTTTTTCACAATTTTTCCTTTCGCACTCATTCATTGTATAAAGAAAATAGCAGCTCAATCTCACAATCTAACACTCAAAAATTGATCATTTAATCAATTCACTTCTGAATTTGCCTATCATTATCTATAGAATTGAAGCTTCAGCATAGAAAGTTATCAATGTGTTGTAGTGTAAACTATAAAATTAACGCAGTATCTCATTGCCGCTAAATTTGTCTGGCAAGTACCAGCGCCTCAATCCAATGATTTGTTTACGATTTTACCTTTTATCTTCAAATCTACGAAGTTATGTTGCATAAAATAACTATTCAGATCCTGATTTTCGGGATCGCAGTCACACTCAGTATTTTTGCCATGGGTGTATTTTTGACCGCATCCGCCCCCACTGCGGTTGGAGTACTATCCGCAGATTTTCCAGTTGAATCGATAAAAATCCCCACTGCAAACAAATCTCCTGTTCACGGTTGGCTAGCTTATGGGAAGCCCGGTGGTGGCGTTGTATTACTGGTACATTCGATGCGTAGTAACCGGCTTGAGATGTTGAGCCGGGCGCGGTTCTTGAAAGAACAAGGTTATAGTGCTCTGTTCATTGATTTACAAGCGCATGGTGAAACTACCGGAGAGAAAATTACCTTTGGCTTGCGCGAATCCGAGAATGTGGAAGCATCCATCGCTTTTCTGCGAAAAACTTTTCCTGCTGAGCGGATAGGCGCAATCGGCCCTTCTTTGGGTGCTGCAGCCATCGTGCTTGCCAAACAGGACTTGAGACTGGATGCGGTTATCCTGGAATCATTGCATGCAACCATTGAAGAAGCCGTTGATAATCGCTTAAAACTTCATTTTGGAAACTATGGATCGGTACTTTTGCCGCTCATGCTGTCGCAATTATCCTTTCACCTGGATACTTCCCTGGATGAGTTAAGTCCAATCACCCGTATCAATAATCTTAATTCGCCGGTATTGTTCATCTCCGGAACACACGATGCACACACACTCCAATCAGAAACCGAACGCCTCTATGCTGCAGCCAGAAGCCCAAAAGAATTATGGATTGTCCCGGGGGGCGGACATTTCAATATGCATAGTTATGCAGGTAAAGAATATGAGCAACGTATCACCGCTTTTTTATCCCAATATCTGCGCCGGATGGCTGATTGATAACACTTGACTACCCGACCAAGCATCATTGGCGATACAAGTGGCGAGGATGTGATAAAGTCACTTGTACTCTGGCTTAGAATTCATATTTCTGCCTGCATATTGATTCGACATGAAGGAATTCACCATGAATAATTATCAAAACATTCTACTCGCTATCGACTTTTCCGATGATGGCCATTACGTAGCTCAAAGGGCAAAACACCTGGCAAATCAATTTAATGCACACCTTCACATCATTCATGTGTTAGATAATATTCCCATGCCTGACACGCCTTATGGCACCGTGATTTCATTGGATCAAGATTCATCCGACGATTTACTGGAAGCAGAAAAAAACAAATTAAAACAGATCAGTGATCAACTGGATATCGTACCGGCACACCGCTGGATGGTTTGGGGGGAGCCACAACAGGAAATTACTCAATTTGCTGCACAAAAACAGATCGATCTCATTGTTGTAGGTTCACACGGACGTCACGGGCTTGCCGTGCTGATGGGTTCAACGGCCAAAGGAATTTTATATCATGCTGATTGTGATGTGCTGGCTGTTCACTTAAAAGGCCATTAGGAAATAATCAGCGTTTACTTTAAGGTACCTTTTAGAGATATCAAGTCTTCCAGAACTCCCACCATGCCTTACCACCCACCTCTGGCAATTCTGTAAGAAATTGGCTATCAGGAAAATTGATTCTCATCACACGCTCTGCGTCATCGCGCAAATCATACATCTCCAGTGCTTCATAAGCCTTAATCATGATATATAGGGCCTCTTCAGTAGCAGGGGTGCGAGGATATTCTTTGACTGCATTCTGCGCACGATTAGCTGCAGCAATATAAGCCTTACGTTTCATATAGTAACGCGCAGTATGAATTTCACTCATGGCAACGGCATTAATCAAATAAGCCATACGTTGTCTGGCATCTGCTGCGTATTTGCTTTCTGGAAAACGCGTCACTAATTCCTTGAAATTCTCAAATGATTCCTGCGATGCCTTTGAATCACGTTCGCTCATGTCCTGTCTAAGCGGACCCTTCATCAAGAAACCCATCATTCCCCAGCTATCATTAAAATTTGACAACCCTCTAATATAATAGGCGTAATCCACATTCACATGATTGGGATGCAATTTGATAAATCGATCGGCTGCTGCAATGGCAGAGGCCGGTTCATCATTTTTATAATGTGCATAGGCAATTTCAAGCTGCGCCTGCTGTGCTATTCGACCGTAGGGATAGCGCGCCTCCAGCGATCCGTACAGTTTGATGGCGGCAGCAAAATTGCCTTCATTCAACTTCTCTTTTGCCTCAGAATAAAACTTATTTGCAGACCAATCCTGCTGGTCTTCAGTGCGATCCGGCAACAAGCTGCAAGCTGATAACCATAACACCAGAATTAAAGCTAAACTACGTAACATGACGAATTCCATAAAAAACAAAGATGCATCTGAGGATTATAGCGTAAAGCCACCATTGCTAGTACACAGCACATCTGCGCATACCCTCATTGATTTAACAATTCCTGCAGATTGTGCGGGCTTACGCCTTGATCAAGCCTTGGCAAAACTCTTACCCAACTGGTCACGTAGCCGCCTGCAAGCGTGGATTGCTGAAAATCGGGTTATGCTGGATGGTCAAGCCACCACTGTAAAGCAGAAAGTATGGGGTAATGAGCATGTTCAGATCTCACCCCAAGATGCTGTCGCTGAATCAATGCACACGGCTGAAGACATCAGCTTGAATATCATTGATGAAGATGATGTGCTCATCATTATCAACAAACCGGTCGGTCTGGTCACGCACCCAGGCAATGGCAACTGGCAGGGGACGTTGCTCAATGCTTTACTGCATCATGCACCGCAGTTGGGAAATGTACCACGTGCCGGCATAGTCCACCGCCTGGACAAAAACACCAGTGGTTTACTGGTCGTTGCAAAAACCATAGAAGCACAAACAAGCCTGGTACGCCAATTACAGCAACGCACTGTAAAGCGCGATTATCTGGCATTAGTCTTGGGAGAAATTACGCAAGCTGGCAGTATTGATGCACCGGTAGGACGACACCCCATACACCGCACGAAAATGGCTGTTACTACAAATGGTAAGTCAGCACGTACCCACTATCAGGCTATCGAAAACTTTGAGGGTTGCACGCTACTGCAATGCAGCCTTGAAACAGGCCGCACACATCAAATACGTGTGCATATGAGTTCCATTGGATACCCGCTAGTAGGGGATCCTGTCTATGGTGGTAAACCAAAAAATACCCAGCAGACCATTGGCCAAATATTAATTAATTTTCCCAGGCAAGCCTTACATGCTGAAAAACTTGCACTGACCCACCCACAAACTCAACAAACCCTAACATGGGAAGTTGGCGTGCCGGATGATATCAACCATTTATTGCAGGCATTGCGGCAACACAGCAGATAAAACTACAATACAAAATAAAAAAATGCGCCCGCAGGCGCATTTTTTCTTCATATTTCATCAATCAATTCATCATTCAGATCACTAAACTCAGAAAGGAAGAATAGCATCCAGTGAGAACAAAACCTGATCTTTATTGCCACCAAATGGCCGATAAGCGGCAACATCAATAGCATCCGCCCTATCGTAGCGAATATTCGGACGAATATTCAATTGCTTTAACCCCTGCCAACCAAGTTTCAGTGTCCTAGCCGCTTTCCAGTTTGCACCGATGGTTACTGCATAATAATCAGCAGGCGTACTGGCAGCAAGTTGGTTCGCGCCTCCCAATGCATAGCTATTGCCAAGATGATTCGTTGCAGCCGCTACACGACCTGGCGAGAAAACACGGAAGCCATCCCGATCACGAAACCATTCAGCACGCACACCGATCGATAGATCAGGCGTCAGATCATAATAAGCATGCGAGTTAACACCATACCACGTAGCATCCGTTAATCCTCTAGCAGTCAAGACGCTATCAGCGAAACCATGATCATGTTGCAAAATAAAATGTGTTTTGTCCGTAAACATATGTTTCAGGACAATGCTGTACATACCCCAGAAACTATTACTACGCGTAGAAGCATTACTACCGGTACCGCTGATGTTAAGTGAGCTTTTCAGATTATCACTAGTCCAGGTAACACCACCGATCCCGCCCCAATTTCCCATCTGTCTATCAAAATTACCATCCCATCCGCCTGTTCCACTACCACCGATTGCACCAGCCATGGCGTTGAAATTCCTATTGATCTTATAATTACTCAATACACCGGTATGGGTAAAAGGTTCACCATATTGCATGGTATATGCATGTGTATAGAAGAAATTATTTGGAGCCGGAACAGTTTCATAGCCAATAGGGGTATAAAAATGGCCCACTTTGATATTCAATCCGTTGCCAACCGGCGCATAAACCTCTGCAAAAGCCTGCGGAAATGCAATGCCGTAGGTACGACTGGAATTACAGCACACATCAAGATCCCAGTTGCCACGATCACTCAAGGCTCTGCCATTATTTACATCAAACGCGGGATTACCGTAGGCTTGGGTAAAAATCGCATCGGTACCAAACATAAAGTCCGCACGAAAACCGACATCCCAACCTTTGCCTTCTGTTTTTACTGCACGTTCTAAAAATATATTCAGCTGATTCAATTGAAATCTATTCGCCTGATCAGCAAAAGTGACCGGGCCATTAAAACCATCGGTTTGACTCGGATTAAGAGTCGCTCCGCCATGAATCCAACCACCTGCTCGAATGCCACTCGCCTTCAGTGCATTCATGAAACTGTTACCGACATTCGTTACACTGCCTGTGTTTGCATAAACACTTGATGAATTCATACCGATCAGCAGCAACCCTCCAGCCATCGCATGAATCATCTGGTTCTTGTATATTGATTTATATTCCATTACTCCCCCTCCCTAAAAAAGACTATGAAAAAGATACAAAAACTAAAAACCCTAATATCCACATGGGAAGAACTCTAACACTGAATAGTCAGAAGGGTCAACGTAAACAGACAGGCAAATCTACTTATCACAAAAAATACAACACAAATATTGCAAATAATGCCACTGATTGATGCTAAGAGTCTGTTATTGAGGAATTTGGGCGGATCTATTGTGCAAAAACTTTAGCATCAGATTGGTTATTTGCTCGGAGCCGACTACAGCACGTTGGCTAAACATATTAGATAAAGATCCTGTCAAGGAAACGGCAATAACGCCAACATACGATGTTCAGCAGCAAAATGGATGGAATTCATTGTCTGGATTAATCGTTGACAAGTCAGTCGCGTTTACCAAAAACCCCAATTATCCGTCGATAATATCCATATGCCTAAAACACCATTGGTTATCGCATGCGCAAAAATGGGGGACCACAATGTACCGCTGCGCATGTACAAAAGGTTATAAACCACCCCGGCAAATAGCCCGGCTAGCCATAGACTGTGTGCAACAGCAAAAAGTATTGCGGTGATGCAAAATGCTTTGAGTCCTACCTGTGCCGGGCTAACAGTTAGAAAATCCGGGTGCGTAATCCAGCGCATCAGAAATGACCTCCAGAAAAGCTCTTCCATGACTGGAACCACGAGTACTGCGCCCATCAGCCTCATTGCAACCAGCAGCCAGTCAATTTCATCATGATCCCGCGGATCAAAACCAACGGACTCTCCCATCACCATCCAGTCCGCCGTCAGATTAATCCAGGCAATGAACACCACGACGCCTGCAATTATCGCAATAACCCAGGTACGAAAATTTTCTCCGGCAGGCCAGCGCAATTCACTGTAAACATTCCGCATCAGCCATAACAAACCCGCAACGACAGTAATTTTCACCGCATAAAGTAAGCGCAAATCATTGGCCTCCCAACCAAACTTCAACAGTACATCTTCCAGCAGCATAAAAAAAACATAAGCCCCAAAAGGCGCGATGCGGTACAAATTATCACGATCAAACATAATAATTGCTCTCTCTTAAATTATTTTCTTCAGACTGAGATGTAATGTTAAATACTCGTATCACTTGCCAAGTAAAAAGTGATATACAACTTGTATAACCAAGCGTTTATTGCAATGCATTAGTTCCTATAACGCTAACAAGTTTAAAGAGAAAGATAACAAATGAAGGCAGGAAAAGAATGAGTTGGACAGTCTATATCTTAGAATGCGCTGATGGCAGTCTCTATACTGGAATTACCACGGATCTGACACATCGAATTAAAACCCATGAAGCAGGTAAAGGTGCGCGATATACCAATGGTCGTGCGCCATTCCGACTTGTGCATCAAGAGTTTTGTCAAAACAGAGCGGAAGCTTCCAAAAGGGAAATAACGATAAAATCCTTATCCCGCACTCAAAAGCTGGAATTGATTTTGGCATACTCAAAATTGTGAGCACAACATGACTCACCTGCGAATAAGATTAATCCTCGCCTAATTGAAAACACCCTCTTGAAACATGACAGATACGAAAACAATGCACTGCCAATGTGGCAACGACAAGCAATACATCAACTGTTGCGGTCGCTATTTGGATAACGCCGAAGCCGCCGCCACTGCAGAAATACTCATGTGTTCGCGCTACACGGCTTATACACTGGATCGTGAAGACTATCTTTTGGCCACTTGACATCGCAGCACGCGTCCAATCTTACTTGGATTGGCAAACCGGCCGCACAATCAATGGCTGGGACTCACAATAAAACGTCACGAACAATCGGCGCCGGATCATGCAACAGTTGAATTCTTTGCGCGTTACAAGTTAAATGGGCGCGCTCACCGTTTACATGAAATTAGCCGGTTTGTGCGCGAGGAAGGACTGTGGTTTTATGTCGATGGCGATATTCTCCAAAGTTGAAAGAATAACAGTAACTAAGAACTGCAACAGAAAAAGCATGCCATATTATAAACTTCCGGCAATGACCAACTGTTTGAAAATAAACAGTGGTACGTTCCCGGTTTCTTTTTATTTCGCTTTGGTATGGTATGGTACGGTATCATTTTCTCAATATCACAATTTAGAAATGTTAGATATCACTGGTAATCACATCACCAAACTGAATGGCGAAGATCTTCGCGCTTTGGTTGTAAGGCTATGTGAAGCAGAATTTCGTTGTTTAAATCTTCCTTTATCTGCGGTTACAGCAGGCGGACATCAAAATGAGGCTGATGGGGGTCTTGATGTTCGTGTGGAGTTACCAAATGACTCCCCTGATTTAGATTTTATTCCCAAAGGCATCACTGGCTTTCAAGTCAAACAGCAAGATATGCCAGCAAAAGCCATTGATGCAGAAATGCGCCCAGAAGGAAAACTTCGTTCATCAATTCGTGAATTAGGCTCAAAACACGGCTCTTATGTAATCATCAGCGGACTGGGCTCCACAGCAGATTTCGCTCTCAAGAATCGCAAAATAGCAATGCAAACTGCTATCTCGGATTTACCGCAAAACGCGTCACCGACTCTCGATTTTTATGATCGGGATCGTTTAGCTAGTTGGGTCAGGGAATATCCGGGCGTTACTATATGGTTGCGTGAAAGAATAGGCGAACCACTGGCCGGATGGCTTCCATATGGCAATATGGGCATACGGCGATTCCGTTGATTCAGAATATTACTCGACGACAAATGCAGGATAATAGCTCCTCAACAAACAAATGGTAACGCACCACTTACCATCGAACAAGGAATCCAGGCTATACGCACACTATTAAGGAATCCACACGGAATTGTTCGATTAATCGGATTGTCCGGCACAGGCAAAAACACGTTTGGTTCAGGCGTTATTTGATGCCAGGGTTGGAAACGGTGCATTGGATCACTCTATTGTCATTTATGTTGGCCAAGGAAGCGATCAGCCCCAGACACCCTTAGCCCGGGACATGATTCATCGACTCGCGGCAGATGGGCTACGAGCCATAATCGTTGTGGACAATTGCAATCCGAAAATGCACAGGGATTTGGTTCAGGCAGTGAGTACATCAGATGGTTTAGTGAGTCTGATTACCGTCGAATGTGCGGTCTGACTCACTGGCAGATAATCTTTCACCTTATCTCGCTTTGGCAGAAAAACTGCAAACGCACGACGATCCTTTGGTGGCTTCATGGGCTAAGAAGTAGGCCGACTCATTAGCCAAAGAGATTGCCGAAGAACATAAGCATGACCGCCATGTAGATGAAAGCCTTGAATAAGTAACATTACGAAGGGTTTATTGTAGCGCCTCATAACGAATCTCCACCACGTCCAGTTCTTTTACCCCACCCGGTGTATGCAATCGTACCGTATCGCCCTCACGCGCTTTGAGCAGTGCTTTGGCCAGCGGAGAAACCCAGCTGATACGGCCGCGGCCGGGATCTACTTCGTCCAGGCCAACGATACTGTAGGTATGTTCCTCGTCTTGGGTATTGCAGATGGTCACGGTGGCGCCAAAGAACACTTGATCACATTCACCGTCACCGCGCTGTGCGGGGTCGACCACTTCAGCATTTTCCAGCCGTTTGGACAAGAAACGCAGACGGCGGTCGATTTCGCGCAGGCGCCTTTTACCGTAAATATAATCACCATTTTCCGAACGATCGCCATTGGAAGCCGCCCAGGTAATGGTTTTAACTAATTCCGGGCGTTCCACTTTCCACAATTGATCGAACTCGTCCTTCAACCGCTGATGCCCAGCCGGGGTGATGTAGTTCTTCACTCCTTGGGGCAATTTCGGCGTGCTGTCAAGCTCGTCATCGTCTTCGCTTTCTTTGGTGAATGCCTTACTCATACTGACAAATCTTCATTAGAAACACAGAACGCATTAAGATATCGGTCTTTAACCATCTATTCAAGACAACTTCCATACTTGAGTTCGTTTTCTTCAACAACGATCTACGCACCCAATTGCACTGATATCAGTCACAGTTAATGTGCAACAGTCCGGGAAAAGACATTGATGACAAAAACCCCCGCAACAATCAAAGACAGACCGATCACGGCAGGTATATCTAACGACTGCCCAAGAAAAAGCCACCCGCTCAACGCAATTAATACCACCCCTACCCCCGACCAGATGGCATAAGCGACACCGACCGGAATAGTTTTGAGCGTCAGTGAAAGAAAATAAAAAGCCAGCAGGTATCCAACGATAACCACCAGCGATGGCCATAAACGCGTAAATCCTTCGGCTGCTTTGAGACATGAAGTGGCAATTACTTCGCTGACAATCGCAATTGAGAGAAGAATCCAATGTTGCATGAGGTAACTCCAATGTGGATGATCACCGTAGTATTCTATTGACCCAGCGTATCGGTAATCTGATTAAAGGGTTTATGCTGGAAAAAGTTTTCAATATTGCCTGCTAATTGATCCAGCAAACGCTGCCTGGATTCTCTGCTGGCCCAGGCGATATGCGGTGTGATAATCAGGTTTTCCGGTCGCTGTTGCAATAGCAGATTATCTTCGCCCGGCGGCTCTCCCTGCAAAACATCAATGGCCGCACCGGCAATGCGTCCAGTGGACAAACACTCCAGCAGATCCGTTTCATTCACCAATCCACCGCGTGCAGTATTAATCAGATACGCGGAAGGTTTCATCAATTCAAACTCTCTGCGGCTGACCAGATGATGGGTTTCTTGCGAAAAGGGACAATGCAAGGTGATAAAATCCGCCTGACGGATCACCTCGTCAAACGCCGTTCTACCAGGACGTGGCGGTTTATCTTTGTGCTCCGCAATCAGCAATTGCATGCCAAATACTTTTGCGATCTCAGCCACCGCTTTCCCAAGATCACCAAATCCGATGATTCCGAGTGTTTTTCCTGACAGCTCTTGTATGCCGAAATCCAGCGGACAGAAAAAAGTGCTGGCCTGCCAGCCCCCTTTTTTCATCAATTCCTGATATTCCACGAAACGGCGCGCCAGATTCAGCATCAGCATAAAAACATGTTGTACCACGGAAGGTGTGGCGTACCCCCGTACGTTGCAGACCGGAATGTTGCGTTCAGCCGCAGATTTCAGGTCGACATTGTTGTACCCGGCAGCGGCCACGCAAATCAATTTCAGGTGATTCGCTGCAACGATCGCCGCATGGTTGAGAAACACCTTATTACTGACAACCACCTCAGCTTCCCGGACGCGTTCCAGAACCTCTTGTTCGGAGGAGTCTTCGTAGTAATGCCACGGTGATATGGCCCGTTCCAACGCTGCACAATCCATATCACCACGCGTCACAGAACCGAAATCAAGAAAAACAGCGCGCATCTGATGACTCTCGTTGTGTTCCATGCCCAGAGAAAGTTTCTTGAAAAATTATGCAAGCAATACGCCAGAAACCGCGCACCTGAGAAAACTCAATGGAACCTCGGCGCGCTAGCCTTACGTTAACAAAAAACTATTTGAAGAACGCTTGCCGTTCGCCAGTTTCGACAGCAGCATGCACACCACATGCTGTATTGCTACGCAGATCACTTCACTTGAATCGATCCGTTGCATCTTTGATTGATGCTGTCACCCGATTCCAGGCTGATTCCATTCCATCACGGATATCTTCCCATGCCTCTTCACTGGCACGTTCAAGTTCTACAAGTTTCTTCTTCATCTCATCACGTTGCGCTTCAAGTTCTTCAACGCTTTCATTTAACTTTATTCTGGCATCTGCGTCAGCCGCTGACAATTTAGCTTTCATTTTATCAAGATCGGCATTCCATTCATCCAGTTTTGCATGCGCTTTTTTAAATACTCATCTCTATTAGTCACTTTCTTCTACCTTATGGTTGTTAGTTGTTGAAAAAACATATCATTCTGGAAATACGTTAAAAATAACGGTACGGCAAGCATACCCTTATCTCATTTTTATGCATTAATATTTGATAAAGCTATTTTCCAGAAACAACATTTCCCGGGAAAAATATTAAGCTACAGGGCACGTGACGCTTTGGAAAGAGAAATCGGTTCGAGATAGCTCTCATCAAAATCCGCAAGCGAAGCCAGTATTGAAAGATTATGCAAGATAATACGCCCTGGTAATCGCTCAATTAATTCATGCTTCTCGAGTTCACGGAATATGCGATGCGTGTGAATATGACTTAATCCGAGCGCATCGCTCAAAAGCAACTGATTAACTGGCAATATGACTGCCTGCTCGCGCGTATAGCCGGAAAGCCGTAAACGTCGGTACAATTCGATGAAAAGGTGCGCCATACGCTTGGCCGAACTTCTACGGCCAAGACTTACGATTTGCTCTTCCAGAATGCGCTCATCTTGGCCCGCCTTCCAGGCTAAAGCCAGTGCCAAGCGTGGCGCATCCTGGACAGTCTCAATCAGCTTATCCGCTGGGAAAACGCCAAGTTTCATAGAAACAATGGATTCAACAGTATGTTCGGCATGTTGAAAAAGGGGAGCGAACAACCCGATTATGTCTCCCGGCAGTATGAAATTCACAATCTGCCTGTTACCATCTTTCAGTGTTTTATACTTTACAGCCCATCCATCCAACACAAAAAATATCTTTTTTTGTAAGCGGCCTTCCTCAATGATGCGCATGCCCGGATCAACGACATCCAAATTTGCAATCAGATTTTCGGCAAATTCAAAATCTTCGGCTTTAAGCAACTCGAGACTTTTTAATCGATATACAAATGGAGATTGCATAATTTCATCCTTTTTCGTACTTTATCGTATTGATACTGATACATCGTTGAAGAAAATTAGCGATTTTCAAGGTCCAACATCCCATACCCAATGGGTGTGGATTGCTGGAAAATCTCATACAAGCCATTACCCGCCTGTGCTATCCATCACTTCTGTGAAAAACTATTTGGCAATCGTAATACTCGGCACGCCGACACGTGGAATGTCGGTAACAGTCATCTGAAACAGCAGGAACAGTAATTGGAAGGCATCCCGGTTCCAGCGCGCATACGGCCCCTTGGTATTAACCGCATAATACCGACCATTCCAACGGATTGAGAAGTCGACTTCCGCGGGCGCTGCGTTCGCAACCACAAATTCCATTGTGAGATCGGGATTCTCATTTCCAAGAATGGGGGGTGTTCTTAAGTCTTTCTCGACATGATATCCCCGTTCTGCGCCAAGTGCTTTACCAAGAAAACTAAGAATGGAATGAAAGCTTCTGAGCCGAAAAACACCGTTCATCGGCCATTCCCCGCCGTAATGGCCGGAACGGATATCGAAGGCAATATCGCTGATATCCCAATCTTCCACCCTATCATGCAACTTCTCACGCTCTTCGTCCGATAGCGTACTGGGATTGTAGTTGGTGATCAAAATCGGCCCTGAAATGTGTTTACGCAATGTATAGGTATTGTCTTTTAAGTTGTAGAGTACAACAAACTCCTTTTGAAGCGCCTGAAAACCTTCGGCCGCAACTGAACTGGCAGGAATGATCCAAGTATGTACGAGAGGCAATGGCTCTGCATACAATTCGTTTTCATCCTGTATCGCCGAGAGATGTAATACCACCCGGCGGAACATCTCATAGTCTGTTTTATGCAATGGGCTATTGCGATAGACAGTTTGTTGCGCAGAATGCAGCAAGCGCACTTCCTGCGCCATCATGCGCAATAACAGATCGACATCAAAGCGCTGGCGCAGCAGTAAGGTTAATTTACTTTGTGGGAATGGTGTCAGGAGCCGCTTGGTGAAATCCTCCCCTTCAATTGGCACGATGCTGATGGTGGGGCTTTCTGAGACACTTCCACCGAAAAGCGGCAATAGGGATGCCCCGGCAAGTCCGCCGAGTGCAGGTGTCGCCCCTGCATTCGCTTGAAAATTGAAGGTAGCGGCAATATTTGAAACTCCGGTGAAATGAACAGGTTGACGGTGATGAGCACGCACAATATTGATCAATAGTTGTTGCGATATGGCATCGGTAACCGCATCATCATACGCAATGACAGCTCGATTGAGCGCCATAGGCGATATACAGCCAGCAAGAATACCTAAGATGAAGATACACAGTAGCAGCCGCAGTGAACACAGACAGTGAATGACATTCATGAATTTTTTCTCAGTCTGGATAAATTGAGCTCTGTCGGGATAGACGCTATCGGGCAATGTTCTCTCATTCTGTTATTGAAGAATTAATTTCTCGAATTCTTCGACCGGGACAGGAGGAGAATAAAGAAAGCCTTGCACATAATCGCAACCGAACCCCATCAGTAAATCTTGTTGTTCCTTTGTTTCCACGCCTTCAGCGATCGTCTTGATATCCAATTTGTGAGCCATCACAATAATGGCTTCCACCAGCGCACGATCAATTGGATTGTAATTCAGATTGCTAATAAAAGAACGGTCTATCTTGATATAGTCGATATCGAATTCCTTAAGATAAGACAGTGAAGAGAAACCGGTACCAAAGTCATCAATGGAAACTTCTATGCCTTTGTTGCGAAACTCCAGTAAGAAGTTTTGAGCTGTAAAAGAGCTTCTTAATAATAAGCCTTCAGTAATTTCTACATTAATGCAATTGCCAGGTAAACCTTTTTGAACGAGTTTCTCATACCAATTCGGTTTATTGTCTGTTTTTTGAAACTGAATCGGTGATTTGTTGACACTCACTTGAATAATGTAACCGAATCGGTTAAGCCATTGGTGAATATGAGAAATAGACTGATCAAACACCCATTCCCCGATTTCCACAATGAGTCCGCTCTCCTCTGCCAATGGAATAAAAGTATGCGGGCCGATCATGCCACGTTGCGGATGCTTCCAGCGTAATAAGGCTTCCGCCTTAATAATTTTCCCCCAGTTTAAATCCAGAATCGGTTGATAGTAAACATGCAACTCATTACGTTCCAACGCTTTTCTCAAATCATTGGTAAGAATCATTTTTTCATTGGCTTTTTGCTGCAGTGAGGGGGTGAAGTAACAAAAACAATCACGCCCCCCCTGTTTCGCTGCATACATGGCCTGATCGGCGTGCTTCATCAGGCTTTCAATATCACTGCCATCTTCCGGATAGAAAACAATACCGATGCTGGTAGAAATATGATAATCAACTTGGTCTGTCAGGAAATTAAATGGTGTACTCAATTCTTGAATAATATGCCGGACAATCTTCTCAACATATCGCCTAAGATCAATGTTCGGCAAAATGACAGCAAACTCATCTCCGCCAAGACGAGCAACGGTATCGGTATCACGCACACATGACTTGATACGTTGCCCGACTTCTTTGAGCAATTGATCTCCCGCACCGTGACCCAGTGTGTCATTAATATCTTTAAAGTGATCCAGGTCGAGAAATATCACTGAAAGTAACTGTCCACTGCGATGCGCTTTTCTGGTTTCCTGATCCAACCGGTCTTTGAATAATAGACGATTGGGCAACATCGTCAATTGATCAAAATTCGCTTGAAATAAAATAAGCTCCTCTTTCTGCTTTTTCTCAGTGATGTCTGAGAACTGCGCAACGTAGCCATATATACAGCCATCCGGACGATGCACCGCACTGATGTTCAGCCATAACGTATAAATCGTACCGTCTCTGTGCCGGTCCCAAATCTCACCCTGCCAGTGCCTTTTGTTCTTAATTTTGTGCCACATTCTCTGGTAAAAAACCTTATTATGATACCCACAGCTGAAAATCTGAGGATTCTTACCGGATATTTCTGACAACTCGTAACCCGTTAACCGGGTAAAAGCAGGGTTCACTTGTTTTACCAATTTATTCTCATCGACTACCATGATGGCTTCACCACTGGCGTGATAAATCGCGTTAGCTAATAGCATGGAATCATCTACTTGCCTGAGACTGGTCATATCCCAGTTTGTGCCAGTCATGCACAGGGGTTGCCCGCAGGCATCGAATATGACTGTCGCAATGGCATAGATGTAGCGGATAGCGGTATCTGGCCTGCAAACACGAAATCCGGTATTTAAATCTTTTTCCCCGCGCAACGCCATCTGAATTTCTTTTTCTACTTGCTGCAAGTCTTCCGGGTGAATACTTGTACGCCACGTCTTGTAATCTCCCGAAAAGCTGTCCCGAGAAACGCCGTAGAGGACAAACATCTGATCATCCCAAATCAGTTTGTCCTGAACGATATCCCACTCCCAAATACCTATTCCTGCAGTGCGTGTTGCCAGGGATAAGCGTTGCGAGGTAAGTTGCAACATGCCTTCTATTTGTTTGTGCGCAGTAATATTAATAAGCGCTAAAGCCCAGGTCGCTCCATAGAGCGGGTGATTAAAGGCGGAAATCGTTGCATAACACCAGAAAGTCGTCCCATCCTTTTTCACACTATGGACTTCTCCCATCCATACGCCGGCTCGCTCGAGCTCAAGCATGATCGAGTTTGCGATTACCAAGGGCCCTTCTGAGGTGAACACATTGATTACGCTCATAGGTTGACCTAAAAGCTCATCCGACCGCTGACCAAACTTACATTCAAGTTGGGGATTAGTATAGACAATTTTCTCATCGCTGACGCGAATAAGGCATACCCCTATGGGCAGACTCTGTAACATATTGCTATGAAAATGCCACATGTCCTCCGCCAGTTTACGTTCGGTAATATCGGTGGAAATTCCTAACTCACCAATGATCTGACCTTGATCATTGGTCATCGGCCTTTTGACGGTCCAGAAAACCCGCGCTTCACCCGATGACTTGATGATGTTTCTCTCTTCCCGCTTCACCGTCTGTCCCAGCTCAATCACACGGCTATCATCAAACACCGAGTCATTGGATAACGCCAGATCAAAGAATTGCTTGTCTTCATATCCAACAACATTCTCAACCGAGGTACCAAACAGAGCTAAAACATTCTGATTGGCATAAGTGTAACGCCCCATCCTATCCTTCGTATAAATGTAGGCATCCACATGATTAAGAATTTCTTCCAACTGATTAATTTTGTTTTCCAGTGAACTGATTATGGAATTTGCTACCGAGTCTAACTGATGCTCGGTTGAGGATATACCGTGTGTTTTCTTACAATCTACTTTGGCTTTATCTTTTGATGGCATAATTTGTGTTCACTTTCTTTTGGTTAGTACTTTTACACACAAATGCTTATAAATAGCAATAGCTTGCACATGACTATTTGCACCTTTAGGCAGTGTGTTACAAAAAAGCGACATATGTATCGATCACCCCGTTCAGATAACAGCAAAATCTATTCATCCATCGCTTGATAAGCTAATGTTCTGAACCGCACACGAGCGACACCTCAAATGAAAAAAAAGTATTGGCTGGATCGATGGGAACGGGAAGACATCGGTTTTCATCAGAGTACGATTAATCCCTATTTGCTTGAATACTGGCAAAGGTTACATCTTGCGCGAAATAGCGAAGTATTCGTACCACTGTGCGGAAAAAGTCGCGATATGCTTTGGTTTCACGAACAGGGACATAGCGTGCTGGGCGTTGAATTAAGCTACTTTGCAGCACAGGCATTTTTTACGGAAAATGGCTACACACCGCAATGCACCGCCAGTAATACATTCACGCACTTAACAGCGGATGACATGCACATTTTGTGCGGCGATCTTTTCGATCTGGGCAAACATGATTTGGCAAATGTTAGTGCTGTATACGATTGTGCAGCACTCATCGCATTGCCGCCGGAAATGCGCGAGCGCTACATACATCATCTATTGCACATCCTGCCACCGAATGTGCAAATCTTGCTCATTACCCTGGATTACCCCGCTTCTGAAATGTCCGGCCCTCCCTTTCCGGTTTCTAGCGAAGAAGTTATTACGCTCTACCATTTACGCGCTGATATTCGGCTGTTGGCACAGCAGGATGTCCTTGCACAGAATCCACGCTTCCAAGAACGCGGCTTGAGCCGATTGCAGGAGCATGTCTTTTTACTGAAACCGTACGGTAATAAGACACCGGACAAATGATCGGCAATTCTGCCGGATTTTATTGTTGCGTCCAATAGGACCAATCAACAAGCAACTTCTCAAATGCTTTCTCTTTAATAGGCTTTGAATAAAGAAAGCCTTGCACATAATCACAACCAAAATGAGTCAATAAATCCTGTTGCGCCTTCGTTTCCACCCCTTCAGCAATGGTTTTGATATCTAGTTTATGCGCCATGACGATAATCGCCTCTACCAGAGTGCGATCCGTTTCACTGTCGGTCAATTGATTGATAAAGGAGTGATCTATTTTGAGATAATCAATATCAAACTTCTTAAGGTAGGACAGTGAGGAGAAACCCGTGCCAAAATCATCAATCGATACTTCGATGCCGTTATTACGAAATTCCAGCAAATATTCCTGAACAATAGAAGAATCCTTTAACAATACGCCTTCGGTAATTTCCACATTGATGCAGTTTCCGGGTAATCCGAGCTGGGTTAGGTTATCCAGCCAACTAAATTTATTCATAAATTTAAACTGAATAGGCGACATATTGACGCTGATTTGAATAATGTAACCCAAGCGCTTTCGCCATTGATCAATTAAGGCAATCGATTTCTTAAATACCATTTCGCCGATTTCCAGGATTAAACCGCTTTCCTCCGCCAGCGGGATAAAAGTAGCCGGACTGATCATACCGCGCCGTGGATGTTTCCAGCGCACCAACGCTTCAGCTTTGATAGGACGCCCCGTCGACAATTCCAGGATCGGTTGATAATACACTCGCAATTCATTCTTTGCGATTGCTTGTCTGAGGTCATGAATCAGCACCATTTTTTCATGCGCTGCTCGCTGCATGGAAGGCGTAAAGTAGCAAAAACGATTACGTCCTTCCAATTTCGCGGCATACATCGCCTGATCAGCATGCTTCATCAGGCTTTTAATGTCAGCTCCATCTCGTGGATAGAACACAATACCGATACTGGTGGAAATATAATAATTTGTTCGATTCTGATTAATATTAAACTGCTTGTTCAAACTCTGAATAATATGTAATGCAACTTCTTCAACCCATTGACTATCTGTGTAATCTGACAGAATAACCGCAAATTCATCCCCACCCAGACGCGCGACAGTCTCCGTTTCGTTTAAACAGGATTTAATGCGCAAGGCAACTTCCCGCAACAAATCATCGCCTTTGTCATGCCCCAACGTGTCATTGATATCCTTGAAATGATCCAGATCCAGGAACAGCATGGATAGTTTCGCCCCGCTACGACGCGATCTCTTGATTTTCATTTCCAGCCGGTCTTTGAATAAATTACGATTGGGTAAACCGGTTAACTGGTCATAATTAGCCTGAGACAAAATGAGTTCATCTTTTTTCTTTTTCTCAGTGATGTCGGTAAATTGCGAAACATGGTAGTGAACACGGCCATCCGGATATCGAATGACACTGACATTGAGCCATTTGGCATGAATAGTGCCATCCTTACGCAAATCCCAAATCTCACCTTGCCAGTAATCCTCATTTAACAGCCTGCGCCGTATATCTTGATAAAAAATTGGAGCATGATGCCCTGATCGAAACATTTCCGGGCCCTTGCCCATGACATCCGCCATTTCATAACCCGTCATGCGAGTAAAAGCCGGATTAATTTGTATAATCAGATCGTTCTCGTCCGTTACCATAATGGCTTCATTACTCGACTGATAAATCGTCGCTGCCAAACGCATTGAGTCATAAATGCGCTTTTGTTTGGTAATATCCTGATAGATACCCAATACACCGATGATTTCATTATTGCCGTTACGCAAAGGCACTTTGGAAGTGCGCAACCAGTTAATTCGCCCATCCGGCATCGTCTGAGGTTCTTCATAGGCCAGCTTTGGAATACCTGAATTGATGACCGTCTGGTCATCGTTGCGATAATTTTCCGCTTGCACTTTCCAACTCCATTGATAATCATCACTGCCGATCATTTCCTGCACGGATTGCGCCCCGGCATCCTGGGCAAAAATGGAATTACAACCCAGATAGCGTGAGTTCCTGTCTTTCCAGAAAATGCGTACCGGTGCTGTATCAACAATCGTCTCGAGTAAATTGCGTGATTCGGCCAATGCGGCTTCCTTCATTTTTCGATCAGTGATATCAGTGATGGTACCCACATAACCCATCACATCGCCATTCTGATCGCGCTCCGCCTGCGCATGGCTGAGAATCCAGGTGATAATTTGTTCTTTGGTTTGGAAGCGATACTCGGACATGAATTGCCGCTGGTACTGCACAGCCCTGTTCCACTCGTTCATCACCCGTTCACGGTCATCGGGATGAATCGCAGCAATCCATCCGTAACCTGAGGCAGTTTCGGCACTCATGCCAGCAGTGTTGCACCAGCGCTCATTGAAATAGAGACATTTACCGGTTGCATCGGTACGAAAAATACCGACCGGCGCCACTTCCGTGAGACTACGGAAAAGCTGCTCATTATTGCGCAGTGCTATCTCCATTTGTTTTTGTACGGTGATATCAACCAATACCCCTTGCCAATGCGTACTTCCATCTGCTTTCCGATGCGGTATGGAATAACCACGCAACCACTTCTCACCTGTTGGCGTTTGCACGGGATATTCGTGCAGCCACGGCAACAGCTTTATCATCGAATCAAGAATAGATACTTCCAGCTCCGGTAATGCATCCGGGCGAATCTGTTGAAACACGACTTCAACATCAGCCATACATTCGGCGGGCGAGCGTCCTATTAAATCAGTAATCCCTTCACTCATGAAGGGAAGCGAGCGACGGCCATGCGCATCAATGCAAAATTCAAACACCGCGCCCGGTATACTGGCGAGAAGATCACGAAAACGTTTTTCACTCGTTTGCAGTTCTGTGGTGCGCTGAATCATTGCATACTCAAGATTTTCTTTGAGCGCCAGGATTTCCGCTTCTACCGCTTTGCGCTCAGTGATATTGCGAAATATACCGCGTGTCGCAATGGGCACATCATTTATCGAATAGAGACTCACATTGCCTTCCACCACAATAACCTGCCCATCTTTTGTCAGAAATGGCACTTCAATGAGTCCGACGTTCTCACCTGCCATAATCCGCTGCATGAATTTCTGGCAATGCACATGATGATCGGGATGAATGATGCTAAAGATATTCAGCGTTGCCACCTCGTCCGCCGTATAGCCAAGCACTTCACGCCAGGCACGATTGACAAAGAGAAAATGTCCATCCGGCGCAACACTCTGAATCAAATCTCTGATGCCGTCGAACAATTCGCTCAGTTGCCGCTCGCTCAGGATGTTGGAAACCGTCATCGTTACATTACCGTCAGAAAAATTCTTTGGGGTTATATCATCGTTACTCATGCAATGGATCTAGAAATAATAACCGTGGGTCGGAACAAGGCGCGCTTCAGTTTTGGTAATACAACACAGGGGACATGATTTTAATCTAAAATACAGAGGCCTATAAAATTATATGTACACAAAGAATATCTAAGCAAAAATGATTATCAATAGCCCTGATCAATCTGTATAGTTATCCACAAAAACTTGTTGAGTCAGTGCAAGACATATAGCATACTAACTGCGCTTTAATTTTCAGCGCAAATTTCCACAAAATATCATTCTGACTTTCGATAGAATTTCGCATTTTCACAGGCAATTTAATGTTCATCAGCGTTCTTGATCTCTTCAAAATAGGCATTGGCCCATCCAGTTCGCATACCATGGGTCCCATGGTTGCAGCCAAGGATTTTCGCGATCGCATCCAGGCTTTGGTTTCCGGTCATCCCACTCCATCTTTTCTACAGGTTCGCTGCACTTTGCGCGGATCACTGGCATTCACCGGTAAGGGACATGCCACCGATCGCGCAGTGACCCTGGGCATGCATCAACACACGCCGCAGGGATTAGCCACACTGAATGTGAATGAATTATTTGAAAAACTTTGGCAACAAACGACCTTTCAAATCAACGAATCCATATTGATTCACTTCAACCCGACTGAAGACATTATCTTTGATCGGGGAGAACCACTGCCGCAACATCCGAATGGCATGATTTTTCAGTTGCTGGATGGAACTGGCAAGACTTTGTTAACTGAAACCTATTTTTCGATTGGTGGCGGTTTCATCACCACATTGCCTGAAATTGGTCAAATTGTTGCGCCCATTAAAATGGAAGCAACCAGTTCCTGTGGTTTTCCTTTTGATTCCGCGAATCAGATGATGAAAATGTCTGCCGGCAGCGGCTTATCAATCGCCGCCATGAAGCGCAGTAATGAGCTGGAGCGCATCAGCGAAACGGCATTGAATGCCGGATTGGATGCCGTCTGGGATGCGATGCGTACCTGTCTTGAAAATGGCCTGGTGGCTGAAGGCCGGCTACCCGGCGGGCTTAATATTAAACGCCGCGCCCATTCTTTGTATCAGCAGTTACAGAATAATCCGCGGAAAGCTAATCTAAATGACTGGTTGTGTGCTTACGCCATGGCGGTGAATGAGGAAAATGCAGCAGGGCACATGGTCGTCACCGCACCGACCAATGGCGCAGCAGGCGTTATACCAGCCGTGATTTATTATGCGGTAAAACATGAAGACGCGACACTGGAACAAGTGCGTGATTTCCTGCTGGTAGCCGGCGCAATCGGCGGATTGATCAAACATAACAGTTCGATTTCCGGTGCTGAAGTGGGCTGTCAGGGCGAAGTCGGTTCCGCATCCGCCATGGCGGCGGCAGGCTTATGCGCGATCCAAGGCGGCACGACCGAAAAAATTGAGAATGCGGCGGAAATCGCATTGGAGCATCACTTGGGCATGACCTGCGATCCGGTGGGAAGTCTGGTGCAAGTACCGTGCATTGAACGCAACGGATTCGGCGCCATTAAGGCTTATACCGCCGCATCACTGGCCATTCGCGGTGACGGCCAGCACTTTATGTCACTGGATAATTGCATTGCCGCGATGAAACAGACCGGATTGGAAATGTCGGTGAAATACAAGGAAACCTCGCTGGGCGGACTGGCGGTCAGCATCACTGAATGCTAAGGTAGTTACTTATCCCGATGCAACTTGCCGATCACATTACGCACGCCCCTGACAACAAAGAAAACGCCAAGTACCACGACAGGAATGGCAATACCGGTGAGCAGTTCGACATTAATATCCTGCCCTGCTGCCTTGAGCGCTTTTAATCCATAACCCACGATACCCAGCAGATAATAACTCAGCACGACTACAGACAAACCTTCAACCGTTTCCTGCATGCGCAATTGCACATGCGCACGATTATCCATGGATTTCAGCAAGTCACGGATCTGCGCTTCCATGGATAAATCAACCCGTGTGCGCAACAATGCCGACGCCCGCCCCAGACGCATCGACAGCGTCTCGAGTTTGGTATGCACCAGCTCGCAGGTTCCCATGGCCGATGACAATCGCTGAATCATGAATTCCTGCAGCATTTGCAACCCCTCAATACGTTCTTCGCGTAATTCGGTAATACGCAATTTCACGATATTGTAATAAGCTCTGGATGCATTAAAACGATGACTGGTTTGCGCGGACAAACGCTCGGTTTCCGCTGCCAATTTGGTTAACTCGTCCAGCAGCCGCTGCTCATCTTCGATGCAAGTGAGTTCCACATTATTGGCAATCAATGCAGCCAAACGCTGGTCAGCGCGCGCCAATTGCGGAATGATCTCGCGTGTGATCGGTAATGGCAGCATCGCCAGCATGCGGTAAGTTTCAATCTCAAGCAGGCGTTGCACCAATCGTCCAACCTGGCGGTTGCGCAAATTTTCATCATGAATCAATATGCGGCCAAAATTATCCCCATGAATCTGATTATCGCTCCATACACTGGCGGCCCCCCCTGCCACCTTGGAACCGATCACTGTTCCGGAAGCAAATAAGGCCGCCAATTCATGCAAACTGCGCTTGGGTCGTGACCGGTCTTCCAAAGCGATATGGGTCGCCACCAACAATTCGCCGGGCAACCGGGCCAACCATTCCTGCGGTACATATTCAATTGCAGGATGCTCAAAGGGTATCTCAAACAGCTTCGCACGATAAATGGTATACGTCGAGTATTCGGTATGTCGTTCCCAACGCAGACGAAACTCGCCGAAATCCGCACTGAAATCATTCTCGTGCATATTGGGCGGACTAATGCCATAACGATCACATAAATCACCCATCAGCGTGCGTTCCTGATCCACCCAATGACGTTCAGACATCAATACTAAATGAGAAAGCTGCACAGGGGGTGCCAGCAATTCATACGCCACCGCATTCAGCTCGGTATGTAATTCCAGCCTTGCTGAATATTCCGGAATATTCAGCAATCTATCTTTAACAAGATCTTTAGGTTCAGTGGTCAATGAAGAAGATTCAGTAGGAAAATTCATAAAATAACTTGATCAGATTAAATCAGTTTGTAGCATACCGAATTTTTATTACCAAGGGATGAATTTTATAGTCGGATACATTCACAGTGAGGGTAAAGCTGTAAAAATCGCGCTTGGAAAGCAATTAATATAACCGTAAGGATTTCTAATCTTATTTATAAGCGTTTCGGAAAAATGGGCCTTAAGTACTTCTATTTGCTCAATACATCCTACTGCAGATTTTTATAATGATATGGCTTGACGGTCGATGCAGTCATGGGATCTTTGAGTCCTGATTCAATCGATACTTTCTTCCCAGGTCCAGCCATGTCAACGTTTGGTTGGTTGATCAGAAACTCATCAGGAAACAATAAAATGAAAAAAAACAGCCATCGACTCCATGTTGTGCAATTCATATATTTTGTTATTCTCGTCGTGACGATTGCACTAACCAACGTGCCCACTCACGCAGCACCATTGCAAATGCCTGTATCAGCCAGTTCTGGTTCCACTAAAGCGTTAAGCGTTCATTTGGATGTTCGATCCGACACTTACACGTTGCTGGGTCCTTCGCCGACTGCCCAGAGCGAGCCCAGTGAAAATCCGGCAGTAACAGCGCGTGGCGTAAAACTCACCCATAGTCAACCAGCCGCAACCTCCCCATTGGCTGAGCATTTACTCGTTGGCCCAACGTTACGCATTCGCCCTGGGGATAAACTGGATATTCTTTTCAGAAATAGCCTCAGCTATGAAGAACCGGCCGGCGATGGCAGTCATAGCACCACCAATCCGCATGGATTTGATGTGCTTAATCTGCATACCCATGGCTTGCATGTTTCACCCAAGAGCCCAAGCGATAATGTCTTGTTGAATATTTTTCCGAAAAAAACACCGCACAAACCATTAAAAGAATGCTTTTCTGAATTTGGTAAAGAAAATTGCGTGACGGAGAAATACGCTTATGCTTATAAAATTCCCGCCAATCATCCTTCGGGTACCTACTGGTATCATGCGCACAAACACGGTGCTGTCGCGATGCATTTAGCCGACGGCATTGCCGGCGCCTTGATCATTGAAGATCCGGCAAATGGCCTGGAAAGTTTGCCAGCCGTCCAAGCAGCACGCGAGCAAATTATCCTGTTGCAGGAAATCGCTTATGGCGGCAAATATCCGGATGGCACCGGTTCAGGCACTCCGAAAGATCCCTATCGCATTGACTGCATGAGCGTATATGGCAATCAAAAGGGTTGCGCATTTGGTGGAAAAACACCAGCCACTCCCGGCGTTACCAATAACGCTTTATCCGTCAATGGCCAGTTCCAGCCATCGATCACGATGTCAACCGATGAAGCCCAGCTTTGGCGGGTCATTAACGGCAGCATCGGTAATGTCGTGCCGATATGTCTGGTGCCTGTCGGCAGTCAAAATAATACAACCGCAACACCGGCTGTTTATGTTCTGGCGGCAGATGGCATTCCCATACAAAACCCTAACGTCGGAAAAAATGATCCGCCGGTACTTCTGGCTAACCCGGTGGTCAGTCCCGCCGATGGCACCGGTCTCCTGAACAACGAATTGCTATTCCTGGCCGCAGGGCAACGACTGGATTTAATGGTAAAAGCACCGTCTACACCGGGCACTTACGCTTTATATGATAGCGTTGACCAGTCCGGCAATGCTATTTCCACGAGTGAATTATGCCACGCAACAACTTACGCGCAGCAAACCCCGATTCTAACCATATCCGTTCAGGCCAGCGCGAATGAAATCGCCTACAATACTTCAATACCGACGCAACAAGCGCTGAACCAATTAACAACGCCAGCTACGATCACCGCGGCTGAAAGCCCGGAACTCCCGACTCAGGGTGCCGTATTCGGGTTCACCAATCATGAATTTGCCCCAATTGATGGCGGCGCATCGGTCATCAACGCCAGAGTCTTCAATCCAATCCGTAGCCAGCGCGACCTTGCGTTGAAGCAAGTTGATTTATGGTCGGCACAAAGCGCCGTGGGAACGCACATGTTCCATATCCATATCAATTCATTCCAATTGGTTTCGCGCGGACCAGTGAACTATCCGTTCCCGATCTGGCGCGACACCTTACTGGTGGAAACGCAATCCGATAAGGAAGGTAATGCAAAAATCGGTGAAATCGTTCAGTTCCTGCAAAAACCGCTGGACTACATAGGCGCTCTGGTCATGCACTGCCATAATGTCGCGCATGAGGATAATAGCATGATGGAATTGGTAAACATTTTACCGATTTCCAGTAGTCATAAACCTGTACACAAAAAACACGCGGGAGCGCACTGATTCAGTAGATGCTGAAACTCATTTGTTGTGAGCATCTCCCGTTCGCATTCTCGATTATCGTGCCATCCACGGCACTATTCAGGGCAAACGGGAAATGTAATAA
>Ga0136611_10000202_pt1 | contig 36572 bp, 32 predicted proteins | sample AntDrymUQ2232306_2_FD_106645 | JGI IMG/M metagenome (GOLD analysis project Ga0136611, IMG submission 106645) | Polar desert sand microbial communities from Dry Valleys, Antarctica - metaG UQ223 (23.06) | ecosystem: Environmental > Terrestrial > Soil > Desert | place: Antarctica: Dry Valley...
GATTCTCGACAACGGGCTAGGCAGTCACTATGCCAACCCGACATCCTTTACGCGGCGCTGGAAGACGATCAAGACGCGGCTCGACTTGCCGGACGACGTGACGATCCACGGGCTACGCCACACGGCGGCAAGCCTGGCGATCAAGAACGCCGTCCCGATCACGACCATAAGCCGGATGTTGGGACACGCGAACCCAAGTATCACGCTACGGGTGTATGCGCACATCTACGCGGCGATGGAAGATGAGGCAGCCGCGCTGCTGGACACGATCTACGCGCCACGTCCTGAAAAGATTGTGACCAATGCGTGACCAAACTGCGGATTCGAGCATCTCGCCGATGCCGTTTTCCGCGTCAGTCCGCCACTTCTGCGACCTGTTCGCGGAACTGCATCGTGTAGAGGTTGTAGTACATGCCGCGGCGTTCGAGCAGTTCGTCGTGGCTGCCGATCTCGACGATGCGGCCCTGGTCCATGACGACGACCCGGCTCGACTCGCGGATCGTCGAGAGGCGGTGGGCGATGATGAAGGATGTCCGGCCGGCGAGGAGTCGTCGGAGCGCGGACTGGATGACGAGTTCGGTGTCGGTATCGACACTGGAGGTGGCCTCGTCGAGGATGATGATGCGTGGGTCGGCGATCAAGGCACGAGCGAATGAGAGCAGTTGGCGCTGGCCGACCGACAGCGTCGCGCCGCGCTCGTGGACTTCGGCGTCATAGCCGCCGGTCAGCTTCATGATGAAGTCGTGCGCGCCGACTGCCGTGGCTGCGGCGACGATCTCGTCGTCGCTCGCGTCGGGGCGCGCGAAGCGGATGTTCTCACGGATCGTGCCAGCGAACAGGAACGTGTCCTGGAGGACAACGCCGAGTTGCGAGCGCAACGAGCGTTGGGTCACGTCGCGGACGTCGTAACCGTCGATGCGGATGGCGCCGTCCCAGACATCGTAGAAGCGCGAGATCAGGTTGATCATCGAGGTCTTGCCGGCTCCCGTCTCGCCGACGAAGGCGATCGACTCTCCCGGCGCGACATCGAGCGAGACATCGCGCAGGATCTCTTTGTCGTCGTAGCCGAAACGGACGTGGTCGAACTCGACCCGGCCCTGAATGCGCGGCAGGATGGCGGCGTCCGGCTTGTCCTGAATCTCGACATCGATGTCGAGGATATCGAAGATGCGCTCGCCAGCCGCCATGGCTGCCTGCATCGTGTTGTAGCCCTGCGAGAGATGGTTGATCGGCTCGTAGAAGCGCGCGATCAAGAGAACGAAGAAGGTCAGCTCGCCGATAGTGAATGCATCCGGACCGAGCACCATCCGACCGCCGACGAAGAGGACCAGCGCCGTCGCCAGGGCTTCCACGAACGTCACGAATGGGAAGAGGAGTGCCGACAGGCGCGCGGCACTGATGTTGGCGTCGAGATTGTCGTCGTTGATCGAGCGAAACTGGCGACGATTGATCGGCTCACGGGTGAACGACTGGATGACGCGCACGCCGGCCAGGTTCTCGGCCAGGAAGCCATTGACCCTCGCGATCGTGATCCGTGTTTGCCGATAGGTCACGATCGCGCGCCGCCGCCAGAAGATCATCAGGACGACCATGAACGGCAGGACAGCGAAGGCCAGCATCGCCAGCTTCGCGTTGGTGACCCACATCAGGATGATGATGCCAACCAGAATGGCGAACTGCGACAGGATCTCGATCAGACCGTCGGTGAAGAGCTGGTCGATGACGGAGACATCGTTCTGCAGGCGGGACATGATCGAGCCAACGCCGCGTTTGTCGATATAGCGAATGCCGACCGTCTGGATGTGCCGGAACATCGACGAGCGCAGGTCATAGACGATCTTCTGCCCGAGCCGGGACATGATGAGCAGCTCGCGATTGCGACCCACGAAGCGCAAGGCAATGACGACCAGGAACGACAGTGCGATCAGGTCGAGCGCGCTCGATCCGGTCCGACCGAAGTACGAGCGGCCTTCCTCGCGGTTGACAATATCGACCGCCTGACCGAACAAGTACGGGACTGCAAGGTCAAGCAGGGTGGTCGCGACGACCAGGGCGAGGGCAATCCAGGCTTCCTTGCGGTACGGGCGGACATGGCCGATCAACCGGCCAGCCACCCGGCTGTCGTAGGCCTTGCCTAACAGATCGTCTGGATCAGCCGCCGTCCGCATTGCTGTTCGCCCGTTGGCCTAGTCAGCCGCCTGAGCGAGTTCCTCCTGGTTCTTCAGCTGCAGCTCGTAGAGCCGCGCATAGACGCCGCCCTGCTCGATGAGCGAGAGATGCGTCCCACGCTCGACAACCGCGCCGTCTTCGAGGACGAGGATTTCGTTGGCGTCCTTGAGCGTCGAGACGCGCTGGGCGATGATGAAGGTCGTGCGTCCCTCCATCGCGTCCTTGAGCGCCTGCTGGATCTCCCACTCCGTCTCGGTGTCGACGCTGGAGGTCGCGTCATCGAGGATCAGGACACGCGGGTCGCTACACAGCCCGCGCGCGATCGCCACCCGCTGGCGCTGCCCGCCCGAGAGTGAGATCCCGCGCTCGCCGAGCTTCGTCTCGTAGCCTTCCGGCATCGCCATGATGAAGTCATGCGCGCGCGCCCTGCGGGCAGCACGTTCGACCTGCTCGTCAGTCACATCCGGATTGCCGAAGGCGATGTTGTCACGGATCGTTGACGAGAACAGGAACGTTTCCTGCATGACGAACCCGACGTTGCGGCGCAGGAAAGACAGCTTGAGATCACGGATATCAACGCCGTCGAAGGTAATCCGTCCGGCTGACGCATCGTAGAAGCGGGCGACGAGCGCCGTCAGCGAGCTCTTGCCGCTGCCAGTCGTCCCAATCAGGCCAACGACTTCGCCTGGACGCGCTTCAACGCTGATGTCGCGCAACGCCGCTCGGGGCGCATGCGGATAGGTAAAAGTCACATCCTCAAGACGAATTTCTCCGCGCGGTTCGGGGAGATCGATGGCGTTGGGAGAATCGCGGATGACGGGACGGCTGTCGATGATCTCGAAGATACGCTCGCCGGATGCAATTGCCCGCGCGACCGAGTTCATGATCCAGCCGAGCTGCCTGATCGGCATCGCCAGCAGTGTCAGATAGATATTGAACGTCACGAGCGTCCCGATCGAGATCGAGCCGTTCAGCACCTGCCGCCCGCCGTACCAGAGGACTGCCAGCAGCGAGACGCCGGAGATGAAGTGCATGAATGGAAAGAAGAATGAGTAGTAGCGGATCGCGTCCATCTGCTTTGTGAACAGCGAGCGCAGCGAGTTGTCGAACTTGCTCGTTTCGTCGTCTTCACGCGCGAAGACGCGCACGACGCGCGTTCCAGCCAGATTCTCCTGTAGCACGCTCGACATCTCGCCGAACTGCTGCTGGACGTTCGAGAACATCGGGCGAACGTGCGTGGAGAAGTACACAGCCGTCCAGGCCAGGACCGGCATGGCTGCCAGCGAGATGAGTGCCAGCGTCAGGTGCTCGCGCAGCAGGAGGATGCTAACGATCACCAGCATCGACACGCTGTAGATGGCCATCCGCAGCGAGAACATCATGAAGCGCCGGATCGCGTTGACATCCTCGGTGGCGCGCGACATCAACTGGCCAGACTGCGAGGTATCGAAGAAGGAGAATGACAGCGTCAGCATGTGCTCGTAGAGTTGCCGGCGCGTGTCGGTCGCTACCCGCTCTGCCAGGGCCTGAAACAGGTAGGTGCGAATGTAGGTGAAGATCGCCTGGACCGCCGTCACGCCGATGATGAGAAACGCGCCGGTCAGGATGACATCGCTATCGTCGCCGGCGATGCCATCGTCGATGACGTTCCCAATGAGTTGTGGCACGGTCAACTGCGCGCTGATCGCGATGAACAGGCTGACATACGCGATGACGAGCGCCACGCGGTATGGACGAAGATAGCCGACGATTCGCCAGATGATGCGCACGTAACGCCCCCCTGCCGGACCTGGCCAGGCCCGGCGCATCCGATCAGTATAGCATCTCTTGTGCTGAATCCTTCCTGCCACCACTACTGGTTGTACGCCGCGTACGAATACGGGTTAATCTGCTCAAAACGATTGACGAAATTCGAGAAATGCAGATACAATGTGATCGTACAGGGGGAACATACCGTGCGCCGCACGAAAGGAGCTGGCGTGGAGGCCGAACGCAACGAGTACCAGGAAACCATCGATGAGGCCTTACGGATCGTTTATAGTCACCATCACCGGCTGGTCACGAAGCTCTTTCCGGATGCTGAACGACCACTCAACATGGAGGCGCTGCGATCCGGACCGCTCGGGCGCGACCTGCGTAAGCTGGCGGCGCTGGCTCGTGGAGAAATCCGCGAGCAGAAGGAGCTCGTCCTCGAACGAATCGAAACCGTCCTGCAGCTGCTCTTCTGGCCGCCGATGGCCGACGACTACACTGTTCCACGGTCGTTCTGGGAAACACCGCTGGGCCGGTTGATGTCGATGGCCAAGTACCGCGCCTACGAGCCGTCGGAGCTGGTCTCGATTGGCACAGCCGCCCAGAAGCTGGGCGTCACCCGACCGACGATCTATCGCTGGATGGATGAGCGCCATCTCGGCTATGTCCGCGATGAAATGTCCGGCAGGACATTTGTCGTCCAGCGCGACGTTGATTCGCTGTTGAGCGACTCGCAGGCGAGCGGCTTCCCAACCGCCTGACGCGCCTGTCGTCCGGTACGGAACGATCCCCGTTCGGGGCGCCTTTGGGTGCCCCGATTGTGTTTCTCGTTTGTCAGTGGCTCAGTCGTCGATCCGGCCACGCTCCCCGGTCAGCACACGTTCCCACGCGACCGGCGCTCCAGCGCGTAGGTACAGACGCGGGACACGAGCCATCACCCGCGTCGCCACCTCGTAGTTGACGGTTCCAATCATCCCGGCGATGGAATCGAACGTCATCTCGCCACTCGAACCATTTCCGAGGACGATGACCTCGTCACCTTCTCGCGCGCCGTCAGGCACCGAGACGACCGTCTGATCCATGCAGACGCTCCCTCGAATCGGAGCGCGCGTTCCATCAACGACGAACCATCCCTGATTGCGGAGCCGTCGAGGCAGGCCATCGGCGTATCCGACCGGGACGGCTGCGACGTGTTCGTCCTCCTCCGCTCGATAGGTCAGCCCGTAGGACACACCCTCACCACTGCGTAGGACACCCCGACGCGCTACGACCGAGCGCACCGACATCACCGGCTGGAAGCGTTCATCGACGGTGACCTCGTCCGAAGGTGACAATCCGTAGGTCGCTATCCCGCAGCGCACGAGGTTGGTTCCGTCGACACGCTCCGTCAGGACCGCAGCGCTATTTCCCGTGTGAACGAACGGCGGACGTAATCCGCGAGCCGTCAGCTCATCGACGACTGTCCGGAATCGATCGATCTGTGCAGTTGTCGGAGCCGGATCGGTTTCGTCTGCCGACGAGAAGTGGGTGTACACGCCTTCGACGGTCACGCTCGTGTGTCCGCTGATCATGTCAATGACACCCACGACATCCTCAGGAGCGAAACCGTAGCGATTCATGCCGGTATCGACCTCAAGATGAACCGTCGCCACCCTCCCCTCTCCCACGTTAGCCAGCACACCGTCCAGCGCTTGAACGGAGCCAATCGACAGAGTTATGTCCTGTTCTATCGCGTGCCTGATCTCATTGATTGTCGGTGGGCCGATCACAACGATCTGGCAGTTCAGCTCCGCACGACGGAGGTAGCGTGCCTCCTGGATGCGGGCGACGCCGAGCATCCTCGCCCCAGCCTCGATAGCGACCCGTCCAGACTCGACTGCCCCGTGACCGTAGCCATCGGCCTTGACGACCGCCATCAGAGCCACGCCAGGACCGACGATCGACCGCAACACGCGGATGTTGCTGGCGTATGCGCCCAGATCGATGCGGGCATGCGTCCCGGAACGAATCCGTTCGATTTCGTTGTAGAACGTCCCGCTCATCTAAATCTCCGTCAGCATGCGCACGATGTCAGAACGGGAGACGATCCCCACCAGACGCCCGTCCGGACCCACCACCGGCAGCGGGTTCAGCCGTCGCTTGTACATCAGACCAGCCGCCTCGCGGACCGTCGTCTCCGGCGAGACTGAGACGACGTCGGTCGACATCAACTCGCCCGCCGTCGTCGCCAGGACACGGCGCAATTCCTCGTCTGACTTATCCCACGGTAGCTTGAAGACGGCATCGAAGAACGTCCCGTAGGCCGGCGCATCGACTTCCATCTCCTGGGCGACGATGTCACGTTCGGTGACGATCCCGACGATGCGGCCAGCCTCCACAACTGGGATGCCCGAAACACCGTGAGTGACCATCAACTGAGCGACCTGCGTCACCCCCGTTGCGGGTTCGACGGTGACGACATCGACCGTCATGATATTCACCACAGGTAACTCAGCAGCCAATACAACTCCTCACGCACTTTTCACAATACGCCACATGTCAGATTTGGCTCGGTTAGCCTCCGCATCACAGCAGGAATGCAGTCGATGACATCTCGCGCCAGGACGCCGTGGACACCACGACGCTGACGAGCGGCCAGTCCCGCCTGCGCGCCGACAAACACGGCGGCTCGTGCAGCATCCGCAGGTTCCAGGCCCTGTGCCATTAGCCCACCGATCAACCCGGCCAACACATCTCCCGTTCCGGCTGTCGCAAGTTCGGGCACTGCTCTTGGGGCGATCGACACGCTGCCATCGATTGAGGCGACCACGCTGTAGCCACTCTTCAGGACGACGGTTTGCTGGAAGCGATCAACGGCGTCCTTCGCGTGGCTAATCGGATCACTCAGAATATCGGTGGCCGATCGGCTCAGCAGCCTGCCAAGCTCGCCCGCGTGCGGAGTTAGCACGGCTCGACCTGAAGCGATTCCAGCGGGTAGTGTGCCGCGCTTGGCGAACCAGTTGAGTGCATCAGCGTCAAGCACGACGTACGGAGCGCTGGCTTCACGGTCGCTTGAACAATGAAAACCGCTTGATTCGCTGAATAGCTGCTCAAGCAGTTCGTTCGCGTGAGAACTCTGCCCCAGGCCGGGGCCAACAATGAGGGCATCGACGTGACCACCGCGTTGCTCCACCCACTCAGAAATATGCGTGACAGATGTTTGAGCGGAATCGCCAAGTGGCAGAAGGACCAACTCTGGAACCTGTGCGGCGATTACGGGAATGATCGTCGCAGGAGCCGCCACGCAGACGAGTCCTGCTCCCGCCCTGGCGGCGGCCTCTGCGCTCAAGCGCGGAGCACCGTAGTAGGTTGGCGCTCCTCCGATCACGAGCACGCTGCCGGTCTGATGCTTGTGGGCAGACGCGCGCCGTCTCGGAAGCAGCCGGCGCACCGCTAGCTCGTCGATCAGGCGGGGCCGGTCGCCAGCGGGCAGTGGCTCTACACCGACATCGAGTATTTCGAGTTCGCCGACATGGGTCGCGGCTGGTTCGCGAATCAGTCCGATCTTGGGCAGGCCGAGACACAGCGTCACATCGGCATGAAACGCATCAGGCGATGCAGCGCCGCAGGCAGGGTCAACGCCGGACGGCACGTCGATCGCGACGAGTGGCGTCCCCCGATCGATTCGGATCTGATAGGCGCGGCGGAACGCAGCCGCGACGGCATCGGGTAGTGACGCGCGTCCACTCACGCCGTAGACGCCGTCGAGGATGATATCGGCAGCGTCAAGCGATTCTGTGGTCGTTAGCTGAATCTGCTCAAGCAGATCGAACGATGCCGGAAGGGTTCCAAACGAATAACGCCCGAGCAGCAGCGCTGCACATCGCCAACCGCGCTTGATGAGCAGCGCCAGCGCGACGAGCGCGTCGCCGCCGTTGTTGCCGGGACCGATGAGTGCCACAGCAAAGCGTCGCGCGTGCGCGCGACGCTCGACGTGCATATCGACCCAGGCGGCGATCTGGCCCGCCGCCGCCCGCATCAGCTCCGGCTCGCTCCGGCCAGCAGCAACGGCGGCAGCCTCGGCGGCCCGCATCTCGTCTGGCGTGACGAGGACGCTCATGCTGGCTGGCTCGGCCCTTTCGTTGCAACGACGATCGCGACGGCATCGCCGCGTGAGTGCGTCAGTGAGACCGTGAAGTGCGTCAGTCCCAGCAGTTCCGCGCGGCGTTGGGCTGTCTCATGCAGGATCAGGATCGGCTTGCCACGTCGGTTCGACAGAACCTCGATGTCACGCCAGCGGACGCCGCGAATGCCGGTGCCGAGCGCCTTCATCGTGGCCTCCTTGGCAGCGAACCGTGCCGCCAGCTCCTGGACGCGCGTTCCGTAACGTTCGCGCTCACGGGGGGTGTAGATGCGTTCGAGGAAGCGCTGACCGTGCTTCGCGAGCACCTGCCCGACACGCTCGATCTCGATGATGTCGATGCCGACTTCGACCGGCCCAGCCGCCTCAGCGTCCCAGACCGGGGTGTACTCAGCGCCCGACGCCGACATATGTCATCCCAATCGCGCTGACATCTTCCGGATCGTAGATGTTGCGACCATCCAGCAGGAGTGGCGTGCGCATCGACTCGGCCACTCGTGCGAGATCGGCCTGCTTGAATTCGTTCCACGGCGTCACGACACAGAGCGCATCGGAGCCTTCAGCGACTTCGTATGGTGTCTGACAGAACGTCGTCGACGGAAGCAGCTCGCGCGCGTTCTTGATTGCCGCCGGGTCGTAGGCCCTCACCTTCGCGCCGCGCTGCTCGATCATGCGGATGATATCGACGGCGGGCGATTCGCGCATGTCGTCGGTATTCTGCTTGAACGAGAGGCCCCAGACGCCAACCTGCCGGTCGGTCAGGTCGCCGAGGTGCTCCTGCAGCTTGTGGACGAAGCGGCGGCGCTGGTCGGCATTGATTTCGAGGACAGCCCGCAAGAGCTGCGGGTGGCAATCTGCCTCCTGGGCCATGTAGGCCAGCGCCTTGACATCCTTCGGGAAGCACGATCCGCCGAAGCCGATGCCGGCTTCGAGGAACAACGAGCCGATCCGCTGGTCGTAGCCCATCCCCTTTGAGACGGTCGTGACATCGGCTCCGACGCGCTCACAGATTTGGGCGATCTCGTTGATGAACGAAATCTTCGTCGCCAGGAAGGAGTTCGAGGCGTACTTGATCATCTCCGCTGATCGCCGGTCGGTGATGACAATTGGCGCGTCCAGCACCTCGTACAGTTCCGCGACACGCTCCGCCGCCGCGCGGTCGTCCGAGCCGAGGACGACGCGGTCCGGGTGCAACACGTCGTGGACGGCTGCTCCCTCGCGCAGGAACTCGGGATTGCTGACAACCGCGAACGTTGCGCCTGGTTGGATGTGCTGCTCGACGATGGATGCCACCAGGTCGCCGGAACCGATCGGCATCGTGCTCTTGTTGACAATCACCGTTTCGCCACGCAGGTGCTCGCCGATCATCGCCGCCGCCTTGCGGACGGCGCGCATATCGGCTTCGCCACTGAACGAGGACGGCGTGTCAACACAAACGAAGACGAACGCCGAATCCGGGACCGCCTCGGCGTACGATGCAGTGAATTTCAGCCGTCCGGACCTCAGGTTCCGCTCAAGCATTTCAGGAAGACCCGGCTCGAAGATCGGACATTCGCCCGACTGCAGCGCCCTGACCTTCTCTTCGTTGATGTCGACGCCGTAGACCTCGTTGCCAAGATCGGCGAAGGCCGTGCAATACACCAGCCCGACATAGCCGGTACCGATGACGCTGATTCGAGCCATGAAATCGAGAATCCTTCCCGTGGCGCGCGCCTGTGGAGCATGGCAACGTTCCGTCTTACCTGCTCTACTGCTCCGACGCGGCGAGTTCACTCGTTGTCAAGGAGACGTTTGCTACACGCGTCTGGTAACTCTGGCCGGAAGCGTACACCACGATTGACGTAATCTGCTTCGGTAACGGCGACAGCCCACGCAGGTCGAAGACGATGCGCTGCCAGCGATCGTAGTTGATTCTTGCTCCCTGCCCAACTGGGATATGTCGTGACGACTGCGAATCCTCAATCGCGTAATACCCATGTGACCACGTCTGTTCCTGATCGTTGACATCGATGTACTCAATCTGCACGATCAACGGAAATTCCTGAAGCTCGTCGCCGCCACCAAGCGGCTGCTGCGACATGATGCGCGCTTCAAAGCTCAGCAGTAACGAGGTGTGGACGCGCAGCGTCTTGCCGATCCGCTGACGGATGCCGACCGACGCGATGCCGTCGCCGGTTCCCGTCCGCGCAAGCTCAACAACAACCGCGGCGCCCAGCGTCGTTTCATCCTGGGCCAACTCAACTATCGTTCCCGCCGAGTTTCCTGTGTACCGCTGACTTTCCTGCTCGAACTCGATCCAGCCAGACAGCCCGTGTGAAAAATCGCCGTTGACGATCAACTCCCGCTCAACGGTCGTCACATCGCCGAATGTCCCGTTGGCCCTAATCAGCATCTGCTGGTTCGCTTCGAGCCGGACGGCGTGTTGCTCGGTTCGGAGCAACGCAGTTCCGTGCAGGACCGCCGCGCGGACGGACTGCTCCATCACGTTCGCGTCCGGCGGGCTATTGCGGACCTCGACAAGGTACGAGCCACCATCCGAGCGGTCCGGTTCGTCGGTCATCGTCACACGAACGTCGCCAACGCGGGTCGTGATCTCGCTGAATGCATAGGTTCCACGCGGCGCCATGCTGACGTAGATCGTGCCGCGTTCCGGCACAAGCACAACCAGCTTCGTCCGCTGGAGGAAGCGCGATGAGCGCATTCGCGCGATCCGAACGATCGTATCCTCAGTCACCTCAACGGTCGAGCCATCAAAGAGTTGCAGGGTAATGACCGTACCGAGCGCCGTCGAGACGCGGTCGCCCTCGCGGACGGTGACATCGCCTGTCACCAAACGCCAGTCGGTGTCGGACGGCGAGCGGACGAGCGCGCCGCTACCGCTGACCACCATCAGGCTGGCGACCTCCGGCTCGGTCGCATGGCGGTATACCCAGCTCGCCGCCGTGATGACTCCACCCGCCAGCATCGCGAAGAGCAGCGAGGCCAGCCCTAGCACGAGCCACGCTCTGCGTACCTGCACGCCCGGTGCAAGCGTTGTGGCAGATTGGTCGGTTCCGGCGGTCATTCGCCAACCGTTGATGTGGCACCACGCCGCTCGCGGAACCGTGCGCGTTGCTCGGCAGCGACATGCTGGTCAGCGGCCTGGTAACTGGAAAGAAAGTTCGCACGAGCCTCGGCAAAGGTTCCGCTGAGGATGGCAGCACGCATCGTTTCCATCTGGCGCTGGATGAAGCGCAGGTTGTGGATCGACGCCAGCCGGTAGCCCAGTAATTCCTTTGCACGGAACAGGTGGTTCAGATAGGCGACGCTGAACGTGCTGCATGTGTAGCAATCGCAACGTGCCTCGATTGGCGCATCGAGTTCACGATAGCGTGCCGCGCTGACCGAAACCCGGCCAGCCGGTGTGAAGAGTGCGCCGCGTCTGGCAACGCGCGTCGGCAGGACACAATCGAACATATCAACGCCAGCCGCAACGCCATTCCAGAGGTCTTCGGGCGATCCGACACCCATCAAATAGCGCGGCCTTTCGGATGGTAGCTCGCCGATCGAGGCGTCCAGCATCTCGGCCATGACCTCCTTCGGCTCACCGACGCTGAGTCCACCGATCGCGCAGCCCGTGACGTCTGTCTGAGCCAGAAACGCCGCCGACTCCTGCCGTCTGGCCCCATCGAACCCGCCCTGACAGATCCCGTACAACACGCCGCGATGATCGCCCTGAGTACATAGCCGCTCGAAGGCGGCGATGTTGCGCGGGAGCCAGCTGTGAGTCAGCCGCATGGCCTGGATCTGCTCGCGTTCGCTCGCGCCGTAGCCAACGCAAACATCCAGCGCCATCGTGATATCCGAACCGAACTGGACCTGCAACTGCATCGCGCGCTCAGGCGATAGCTCATGTCGGCTGCCGTCGTGATGCGAATGGAAGGTGACGCCCGCTTCCGACAGGCGACGGTTGGCGGCGAGACTGAAGACCTGATACCCGCCTGAATCGGTCAGGACAGGACCCTCCCAGCGCATGAAGTGGCTGACGCCGCCCAGACGCTCGATCAGGTCCGCTCCCGGTCGCAGCATCAGGTGGTAGGTGTTTGCGAGTACGATCTGAGCGCCAACGGCACGCAGGTCGTCAGGATCGAGCGACTTCACCGTCGCCTGCGTCCCGACCGGCATGAAGGCAGGCGTCAGCACCTCACCACGCGGAAGCCGTAGCGTCCCGGCGCGTGCTCGTCCGACGGTTCCATGGACCGTGAAGCTGGTGGAAACAGAAGGTTCAGACATGCAGACCATTATGCCAAGCCGGGACAGCCTGCGATGAACGCCCACGGCGTCGCCTCGCGGATTCGGGGACGGATATTGCAGGTCGCCTTCCGGCTGCTCTACACGCGGCTCGGCTTCCTTCACGAAGTCGTCGGAGACATGGCCTACGGAGGCGCCTGGAATGGACGCCGCTGCCACGTCGTTCCGGGCCGTCTGGCAGGAACAACTTTGGACATCGGCTGTGGCGACGGTCGGTTGCTCGCGTCGATCGCCAATCAAGGCGTTCAAACCCTCGGTATAGAACCATCCGAGCAGATGTCGCGGCGGGCGCGTCGTCACGGAGTGCGTGTGATCAGGGCAGACGCACAGTTGCTCCCGCTCCGGACTGGCACCGTCCAGCATGTGATTGCAACGTATCCGGGTCCATGGGTCACTGACTCGCGGACGTGGACCGAGATCGCACGAGTCAGCGCGCCCGGCGCGAGTGTGCGTATCCTGCTAGGCGGCGACATCTCGCGCGGCAGCGGAGCGTTTGTACGCAGCAAGCTGTTACAGCTTGCCTATGGGAGCGGAAACGATTCCCTTGAGACGATGCCAGCGTTCGGTAACGATCGAGTTGTCGGTGGCTATGCATTGATCGAAGATGAATGGGGACAGGCGATCGTTTGGGCAGGCGTTCGAGTTGACCTGTCGTCCTGAAGTGGTGTTCCGCTGAGAATCTAACGGGTTGACCGTTGACAGGGACGAACCCTGTCCCCCTGCCGTCCAGAGCCGCAGCGAAGGACCTCTCCGCGTTTGCACCTTGGCAGTCAACGCGGAGAGGTCCTTCGCTGCGGCTCTGGACGACAGGGGGACAGGCAATCGACTCGTCAAGATCAGGAGGCGAACGTCGCGAGACCAATGTCTACGGCGTGGCAGTCGTCCGACCGGAGAAGACTTCTTCGTCATCGAGCGATTCGAGGTCGGCAAGCGGATCGGCTTTCGATGGGGTGGCGGCAGTCACAACTGGAGCAGGCTCTGGCTGGCTGGACGCGCTCGGAGTGGTTGCCCCAGCCCTGACAGCGGCCGCCGTGCCTTCAATCGTGGACGGGATCGAGTTCGCCATCTCCTTGGTTTCGCGTTCGACGTCGGCCATCGTGCCTTTCATCTCGTCCATCGTCGAACGGATGTCACTGGTCGAGTCGTTGAATTCGCGCGTCAGATCATTCGTCGTGCGCTTGAAGTCGCGGACGGCTCTGCCGACCTGAGCGCCAAGTTCGGGCAGCTTGCCGGGACCGAAGATGATGAGCGCGACGATCATGATAACCATGATCTCCATGCTGCCCATGCCAAAAAAGCTCATGAATTGACTCCGGAGGTTATCTGACTGGCGTGCCAGAAACTGGTGACAGTGACATCGCATCGACTCGCTAGTATACCATCGAGGGGTTGACGCCCCGCTCGCAACAGGAATCAACGATGCTGAACAAGTTACGTAAAAACCGGCGCGATGGTTCTCCGGACGGAGATGGCGAGGTCTTTCTGATCGTCGGTCTGGGCAACCCCGGACGACGCTACCAACGCACGCGCCACAATGCTGGCTTCATGGCTGTCGAACGTCTCCACGACATCCTGCCGGGCGGGACAGCGCGTAGCAGGTTCCAGGCCGAGTTGATTGAGACTCGTGACGGCGACAAACGTCTTGTGCTGGCCAAGCCACAGACCTTCATGAACGACAGCGGCATCGCCGTCGGTCAGATCGCGCGCTGGTACAAGGTGCCGCGTGACCGGCTGTTGGTGATTTACGACGAGCTCGACCTGCCGTTCGGATCGATCCGACTGCGCGCCAACGGTAGCGCCGGGGGCCACAACGGCATCTCGTCCGTCATCAAGCACCTGCAAACCCAGGAGTTCGCGCGGCTACGCATCGGTATCAGCCGTCCGCCCGCTGGCGCGAACGTCCCCTATGTCCTGGCCCACTTCAACAGCGACGAGCAACGCGCGCTGCCCGAGATCATCGATCGATCGGCAGCCGCAGCGTGGCTGTGGTTACGCGAAGGGGCCACGGTCGCGATGAACGAGTACAACAAGCGTGATGGGCAGACCGACGCATGGCCAACCTCAACCAACTCACTGTCCGCGTCCCAGCCAACTGACAGCCATGGACCACCGGATTCTGTACGTTCCAGATAGTCGTGACCTGTGTGTTCCACGGCAACGACCGTTGGACCGCCCGCATATAATCCAGCCGGGACGGGCGATATGCCTGACACGATGGGGAAGACGCGGGAACCCGCTCACGATGCGGGTTGAAGGGTAAAGGAATGGATATTTCACGAGTCGTTGTCGTCGGGACCGGAACCATGGCGAACGGCATCGTGCAGGTCATGGCGCAATCGGGCGTGCCGGTCACGATGATCGGTCGCAGTGAGAACAGCCTCGACGGCGCGATGTCGACCATCCGGCGCAACCTGCAACGCTCGGTCGAACGGAGCCGGATGACGAGCGACGAGATGGACCTCGCCATCAGTCTGATTGAGCCGGAAACCAGCTATGGCAGCGTCGCCGACGGCGACATGGTGATCGAAGCCGTCGCCGAGGATCTCAGTGTCAAACGCGAGATCTTCGAGCGGATTGACGAGCTTGCGCCGGAACGCGCAATCATCGCCTCCAACACGTCGTCGATCCCGATCACGACCCTTGCGGCGGCTACCAATCGCCCTCACAAGGTGATCGGAATGCACTTCTTCAATCCGGTGCCGGTCATGCATCTGGTCGAGGTCGTGCGTGGCCTCGCGACCGACGACGAGACAGTCGCGGCGACGATCGCGCTGTCGAAGAAGGCTGGTAAGACACCTGTCGAGGTGAATGACTTCCCCGGCTTCGTCTCCAATCGCGTACTGATGCCGATGATCAACGAGGCGATTTTCTGCCTGATGGAGGGTGTCGCGACGCGCGACAACATCGATGATGTCATGAAGCTTGGCATGAATCATCCGATGGGTCCGCTAGCGCTGGCCGACCTGATCGGGCTGGATGTCTGCCTCGATATCCTTGAAGTGTTGCAACGTGACTTCGGCGATCCGAAGTACCGGCCAGCGGCGCTGTTGCGCAAGATGGTCGCGGCCGGCAAGCTCGGACGCAAGACCGGCGAAGGGTTCTACGACTACCGATCGTCGTAGTCCAGGTTCGTTAAGAGGCAAAATCGAAGCGACGGAGGCGAGATGGAGCTTCTCTTCAATGACGAAGAGCAGACGCTGGTCGAGGCGGTGCGCGAGTACGTGGCACGCGATGTCGCGCCACGCGCCTCCGACCGCGATGAAGCCGGCAGCTACCCGAGCGAGGAGCTTCGCGCCGCCGCGTCAATGGGGTTCATGGGGATGGCCGTTCCTGAAGACGACGGCGGGTTCCCACTCTCGGCGACCAGCACCGCCATCGTTTACGAGGAGATCAGCCGCGCCTCTGCCTCGGTCGCCGTCATCCTCTCCGTCCACAACTCGCTGACCTGTAACGCGATCGACCAGTACGGTTCGCCGGACGTGAAGGGGCGTCTGCTGCCGAGGCTGGCATCCGGCGCACTGATCGGCGCATATTGCCTGACCGAGTCGCAGGCTGGCTCGGACGTGAGCGCGATCCAGACGCGGGCTATCGGTGACGGGGATGACTGGCGCATCAGCGGCCAGAAGGCGTTCATCACGTCGGGTGCGCACGCTGGCGTCTACATCGTTTTCGCCGTCACCGATCTGGAAGCGCGGACATCGCGGCGGATGACTGCATTCGTGGTCGAACGCGAGACGCCCGGCATCGAGGTTGCACCGAAAGAACGAAAGCTCGGGCTGCTGGCGTCGGAGATCAATGGCATCACGTTTGACAATGTCGTCGTCCCCGACGCGAACGTCCTCGGCGAGGTTGGCGGCGGGTTCGGCGTGGCGATGTCACTGCTGGCGACGGGACGGATCGGGATCGCGGCCCAGGCGGTCGGGATCGCGCAGGCCGCGCTGGATGCGGGACTCGCCTATGCGAAGGATCGCAAGCAGTTCGGGAAGGCGATCGCGGAGTATCAGGCGATCCAGTGGAAGCTGGCCGACATGGCGACCGAGATCGACGCCGCCCGGCTGCTCGTCCGGCAAGCGGCACTGTTGAAGGACGCCGGAAGCGACTACGTACGCCAGGCGTCACAGGCCAAGCTGTTCGCCAGCGAGTTGGCGACACGAGCGGCAGGACACGCGATCCAGATCCACGGCGGCTACGGCTACATTCGCGACTACGGCGTCGAGCGGCTCTATCGCGACGCCAAGGCGACCGAGCTGTACGAGGGAACGTCAGAAATCCAGCGTCTAGTCATCGCACGGCAATTACTGGGACAATAGCGCAGCAGGTGGTTCTCGCGATGGTGCGGGGGCGAATCGTCAAGGGAGGCGGCAGTGTCACAACGCCACGGCACCGATTTCCACGATCCACGCTATCAGGGCGCGCCACCCGACGAACGTGAGTTCACGACACTCTCCGGTGAGCCGATCCAGCAGCTCTACACGCGCGACGACCTCGACCGGCTCGGTCACGACGAGGAGCGTGACCTCGGCAGCCCCGGACAGCCGCCGTACACGCGCGGCATCCACGAGTCGATGTATCGCGGCAAGCTCTGGACGATCCGGCAGTTCGCCGGTTTCGGATCGGCTGAGGAAACCAACGCCCGTTTCCGCTACCTGCTGGCGCACGGCGAGTCCGGCCTGTCGATCGCCTTCGACCTGCCGACCCTCTACGGGCGCGACAGCGACGACCCAATGTCACATGGCGAGTTCGGCAAGTGCGGAGTGGCTGTCTCATCGCTGGCCGACATGGAGATCCTGCTCGACAGCATCCCGCTCGATGTCGTCACGACCTCGATGACGATCAACGGCCCGGCTGCCGTCGTCTGGGCGATGTACATCGCGGCGGCGGAGAAGAAGGGTGTCCCGCGCGCGAAGCTACGGGGCACGCTTCAGAACGACATTCTCAAGGAGTTCACGGCCCAGAACGAGTACATCTTCCCACCGAAGCCGTCGATGAAGCTGGTGACCGACACGATCGAGTTCGCGACACACGCGATGCCGCTCTGGAACTCGATCTCGATCTCCGGCTACCACATCCGCGAAGCGGGCGCGACAGCGACCGAGGAACTGGCCTTCACGCTGGCCGACGGCATCGCCTACGTCGAGGCAGCCCTCGAACGCGGACTGGACATCGACGAGTTCGCGCCGCGACTGTCGTTCTTCTTCAATTGCCACAACGACTTCTTCGAGGAGATCGCCAAGTTCCGTGCCGCCCGCCGCATCTGGTACCGGCTGATGAGCGAGCGCTTCGGTGCGAAGCTGGAACGCTCGTGCTGGATGCGCTTTCACACCCAGACGGCTGGCTGCTCGCTGACAGCCCAGGAACCGGAGAACAACGTCATCCGAACGACGATCCAGGCACTGGCAGCCGTCCTCGGTGGCACGCAGAGCCTGCACACCAACTCGCTCGACGAGGCGTTGGCATTGCCCAGCGATTGGGCCGTCAGGATCGCCGTCCGCACGCAACAAATCATCGCCCATGAGAGTGGCGTCACCAACAGTGTCGATCCTCTCGGCGGCTCCTACATGGTCGAGGCGATGACGAGCGAGATGGAAGAGCGCGTCCAGGCAATCTTCGCCGAGATCGACGGATTCGGCGGCGTCGTCCCGGCCATCGAGGCTGGCTACTTCCAGCGCCGCATCTCCGACAGCTCCTACACCTACGAGCAGGCACTGACAGACCAGCGCAAGGTCGTCGTCGGCGTCAACGCCTACCGCTCCGAGGAGGAGCCGAATATCCCGATCCTGGAAATGGACCCGCTCGGCGAAGGACGCCACCTCGAGCGGCTCGCCCGCGTGCGCGCCGAACGCAACCCGGTCGCCTGGCAAGCATCCCTCGACAACCTCGAACAGGCAGCCCGGCGGGACGACAACGTCATGGACGCCCTGATCGACGCCGTCAGTGCCTACGCGACAATTGGCGAGGTCACGAACTGTCTGCGCGGCGTCTATGGCGAGCACCGCGCGCTGCTGGTGGTGTAATGCGTGATGCGATCCAGAGACGAACCGCTGGCGAGGACAGCACCCCGTGGCCTGTCATCCTGAGCCGCAGCGAAGGATCGCCTGGCCTTGACGCGAGAGTGGTGCGTGAGGATACGAGCGCTCGACGATAGACCAGCACGTTCGTCTCACTAATGCCAGGCGATCCTTCGCTGCGGCTCAGGATGACAGGCCACGGGGTGCTGTCCTCGCCAGCGGTTCGTCTCTGGATCGCATCACGCATCACGCATCACCCGTCACGAAGGGAACATCAGATGGTTGAGGTTCAAGCTCGCCCGACGCCGATCCGGGTATTGATCGCAAAGCCGGGCCTCGACGGACACGACCGAGGCGCGAAGGTGATGGCGCGTGCGCTGCGCGACGCCGGGATGGAGGTCATCTACACCGGCCTGTTCCAGACGCCGGAGATGATCGCGCGTGCCGCTGTTGACGAGGATGTCGATGTGATTGGCCTGTCGATCCTTTCCGGCGCGCACCGGGCGCTGTTCCCCAAGATCTTCAGCGAGCTTGCGGCGGCTGGGTTGTCGGATGTGCTGGTTGTTGCGGGTGGGACGATCCCGAACGCCGATGTCGAGGAGCTGAAGGCGCTTGGTGTCGCTGAAGTCTTCGGGCCGGGCACTCCACTCGACTCCGCCGTGCGCTTCATCCGCGAGCACGCTCCCCAGCGCGGTGACGAGTGACGGCGACCGCCACCGATAAGCTCATCGAACGCTTCCGGAACGGCGAACGTCCCGCTCTGGCGCGTCTGCTCACGTATGTTGAGAACGAACGACCCGCCGGTCTGCGCGCGATGGCCGAACTGTATCGAGACACCGGCAACGCCTACGTCGTCGGCATCACCGGCCCACCTGGTGCAGGTAAGAGCACGCTGACGAATGCCGTCATCCGCGAATACCGTCGGAGGGACAAGACAGTCGGAGTTCTCGCGATTGACCCGTCCAGCTCGCTGACCGGCGGCGCTACACTCGGTGACCGGATCAGGATGCTGGAGAACTACGAGGACGAGGGCGTCTACATCCGCTCGATGGCAACCCGTGGCGAGATGGGCGGCCTCTCGATGGCGGTCGGAGCCGTTACGCACCTGCTGGACGCTTACGGGTTCGACATCATCGTCGTCGAGACGGTTGGGGTGGGGCAGGACGAAGTCGATGTCGCCGAACTTGCCGACACGACGCTGCTGCTCCAGGTGCCGGGCCTCGGCGACAGCATCCAGACGATTAAGGCGGGCGTCCTTGAGATCGCCGACATTCTGGTTGTGAACAAAGCGGATATCAAAGGGGCCGAAAACGTCGTCCGTGATCTGCGCAACATGCTGCGCCTCGGCGAGCATGGCCCGTGGCTGCCGCCAATCGTCCGAACGGTTGCCGTCAATGGCGACAACATCGAAGCGCTGCTCGACACGATCGACAAGCATCGTGCGCACCTGGAGTCGTCCGGAGAAGGCCAGGCACGCCGCGAACGTCGCGCCAGGCGCGAGGTGCTGCGACTAGCGCAGAACTGGCTCGCGGGGCAACTCGAAGAGGTCATCCGCGAGCCAGCGATGGAACCGATGCTGGAGAAATTGCGGCAGCGGGACATCAATCCGTTCGAGGTTGCGGCGGAGGTTGCGCGCCGTACATCGGTGCGCGTTCAATCGCGCGGCTGATGCGCACGGCGTGCGATCAGTGCCGCCGTGGCGCCCGCGCCGACGCCGTTGTCGATGTTGACGACCGCCATTCCGGGTGCACAGGTCGAGAGCATCGTCATCAGCGCCGCGTGACCGCCTGCAGCGACCCCGTAGCCGATCGACGTCGGCAAACCGATCACCGGGATATCGACCAGCCCTGAAACAACCGACGGCAACGCGCCATCCATCCCGGCTGCCACGATGATGGCGTCGGCGCCCTCGCGCACGATGCGGCGCAGTGGCTCGACGAGCCGATGCAGTCCTGCGACGCCAACATCAGCCACGATCTCCACCCGGCAACCGATCTCACGGGCGACGGTCGCCGCCTCACCGGCCACCATCAAGTCAGACGTGCCGGCCGTCAGGATCGCGACGAGGCCACGCTCGGTCGGTGGGCAGGCGTCACCACGGACCAGGATCGCCGTCCGACCGTGATACGGCCACGTCACGCGAATGTCAGCGCCAACCTGGCGGGCGACGAGCTCGGCCCGCTCGGCATCAATCCGCGAGACAAGCGCGCGATCTGAACGGGCGAGTAAGCTCGAACAGGCCGCTATCAGTTGCGCCTCGGTCTTCCCGTCTCCGTAGACGACCTCCGGCACGCCAGTCCGCGCCAGCCGATCGTGATCGATCCGCGCCTGCACGTCACCGACATCGACCCCTTCGCCCGTCAGCGCCGACTCGATTGCCGAAAACGGATCACGCATCCTGTTCAGAACCCTTCGACGCAAACACCTGTTTGATGAGCGCAATTTCGTCTCGACTGACAGCACCCTTTTGGAACCATGCCAGGTACTCGACATTCCCCGCCGGGCCAGTGATCGGAGAGCGCGTCAGTCCCTGCATCGCGAGACCGCGATCGTGAGCCATCGCGATCACGCGCGTCACGACAGCCTTCCTCGTCCTCTCGTCACGAACAACACCACCTCGTCCAACCCACTCTTTGCCGGCCTCGAACTGCGGCTTGACGAGCGTCACCAGATGTCCGTCCGGCGTCAGCAGTCGCGCCGCAACCGGCAGCATGTGCTCCAGCGAGATGAACGAGACATCGACGCAGACGAAACCAACCGGCTCCGGCAAGGATTCCAGATAGCGCGCATTGACGCGCTCCATCACGACGATGCGCTCGTCGATTCGTATCCGGTAATCGAGCTGGCCATAGCCGACGTCGACTGCATAGACGCGCGCCGCCCCACGTTGCAACAGCACGTCGGTGAAGCCGCCGGTTGACGCGCCGAGGTCGGCGGCGATGACGCCTGTCACGTCGATGCCAAACTCGGTCAGCGCGTGGTCGAGCTTCAAGCCACCGCGACTCACAAACGGTAGCTTTGCACGCAGTTCCAACTGTAGACCGGCATCAAGCATCTCGGCTGGCTTCTGGATCATCCGGTCGCCCGAGCGAACGTCGCCGGCGACGATTATCGCCTTCGCCTTCGAACGCGAATCGGCGAGGCCCTGCTGGACGACCAACTCGTCCGCCCGAATCTTTCTGACCGTCAACGTCCGCGGCCCGGAATCCCGAAGCGCCGTGAGAGACGGCTCATCTGGACGTGGCAGAGCGCGACCGCCAATGCGTCGGCGGCATCGTCGGGTTCGGGAATCGCGCGCAGTCCCAGCAGCATCCGCACCATCTCCTGCATCTGCGGCTTGGCGGCGTTGCCGTGACCAGCGATCGTCTGCTTCACCTCGGACGGCTTGTACTCAAAGACATCCATGCCGTGCTGCGCCGCAGCCAGCAGGACGACACCGCGCGCCTGACCGACCGCCAGCGCCGTCGTCACGTTGCGTGAGAAGAAGAGCTGCTCGATCGCCAGCACATCTGGCTCGTACTCGCGAATCAGTTCCCAGACCGCGTCGTAGAGACGCTTCAATCGCTCCGGCATCGACTCGGCCTTCGACGTCACAACAACTCCATACGTGAGCAATTCCGGATCGTCGTCGCCCTGCACCAGACCGTATCCGAGCAACGCCGTGCCGGGGTCCACTCCGAGTGTAATCATCGATGCGTTACCGGATTGTGCCGAACCGGCAGGCTGATGTTGGACAACCGCATGAATCGCTGTTGAAATGTGGGTAAACCTGCCGTATACTCCTCGAAACGCATGTTACAGACGCCCCCGCATCGAATCGACGAGAACGAAAACGCTCGTACACCGAACCGGCGTAGCCGAGATCCTGTCGTGTCCGCCGGCCACCTCACATGAGCGTTACCCTCGCGACGATGCAGCGGCTGTAGACAACTGGGCGGGAGGGAAACACCAGAGTGGTAGCGAGCCTGATTGCCAAGGGTAAGGATCAGGGATTCCTGCTTTCTGAGGACGTCCTCGAAGCATTTCCGAGGATCGAAGACGACATCGCCGCTGTCGACGAGTTCTGGACATCGTTGCTGGAGAACGGGGTCGATGTCATCGACCAACCTCCGGCTCCGAGCGTGAGCGCCAGCCGTCATCAGTTTACTCGTCACCGTGCGGTCGCGCCCGCTGCGCCGGATATCGCGCCCGATCCATTCGCGAAGCCCGAGACTCGCGAAGAAGGCACCGATGCGCTCGCGCAGGGCGTCGCAGACTCGGTGCGCCTGTATCTGCACGAGATCGGCGAAACCGACCTGCTGACGATGCATGAGGAAGTCTGGCTCGCCAAGCGGATGGTACGCGGACTGGCCGCGAGCCAGCGGCTGGAACTCAATGACTTCAGCAGCGAGGACGAGCGACTGGAATTGATCGAGGACCGTGAGGACGGTGAACGCGCGCGCGCGCACCTCATCCAGGCCAATCTGCGTCTGGTTGTCTCGGTCGCCAAGAAGTACGTTGGTCGCGGCCTCTCGTTCCTGGACCTGATCCAGGAAGGCAACATCGGCCTGATGAAGGCCACCGACAAGTTCGACTACAACCGTGGCTTCAAGTTTTCGACCTACGCAACCTGGTGGATTCGCCAGGCGATCACGCGCGCCATCTCCGACCAGAGCCGAACGATCCGGCTGCCGGTCCATGTAGGCGAAACGATCAACCGCGTCAAGAAGACCGGTCACCGGCTCCAGCAGATATTCGAGCGCGAACCGACCCACGAAGAGATCTCGCGCGCGATGGATGTCCCGGTCACCAAAGTCCGCCAGGTGCTCGAAGTCTCGCGCCTGCCGGTTTCGCTCGAAGCGCCGGTTGGTCTTGACGGCGACGCCTTCCTCGGCGACTTCATCGAGGACGAGTCGATGCCCGCGCCGCTGGAACTGGCCTCACAACAGTTGCTGCGCGGCCAGATCGGCGACGCGCTCGACAAGCTGACCGAACGCGAGCGTCGGATCGTCGTCCTGCGCTTCGGCCTCGAAGACGGGCGCTTCCGCACCCTCGAAGAAGTTGGCCGCGAGTTTGGCATCACCCGCGAGCGCATCCGCCAGATCGAAGCCAAAGCGCTCCGCAAGCTGCGCCATCCCAGCTACAGCCGCAAGCTGCGCGGCTATCTGGATTAGGCCGAGGTAACGTCAAACCACCCTCCGGCAGGGGCGATCATCGCAATGTCGCCCCTGCCGGAGGGTGGTTTGACGTTACCTCGGTGAGTCGAGCCGGGAGAACACCAGCGCAACGTTATGTCCACCAAAGCCGAGCGAGTTGCTGATGACGTGGCGCACTTCTGCGGGCCGGGCTGCGTTCGGGACGTAGTCCAGGTCGCAATCGGGGTCAGGCTCCGCGTAGTTAATCGTTGGTGGCAACATCTGGTCGCGGATCGCCAGGACTGAGTAGGCACCCTCAATGGCTCCGGCAGCCCCAAGCAGGTGACCCGTCGCGCCCTTTGTGGACGAGATCGGCGGCGCGGCATCGCCAAACACGGTCTTGACCGACAGCGTCTCGTAGGCGTCGTTCAGTCGTGTCGAAGTGCCGTGCGCGTTGATGTACGAGATGTCGAACGGCGTGAGTCTGGCACGGGCGATCGCCAGCGTCATCGCTCGCGCGGCACCCTCCCCGCCTGGCGACGGCTGGACGATGTGCGATGCGTCGGCGGTCGTGCCGTAGCCGCTGACAACGGCGAATGGTGTCGCGCCACGTGCCAGCGCATGCGGCAGCGATTCCAGCACCAGCACCGCCGAACCCTCGCCAAGCACGAATCCGTCCCGCTGACGATCGAATGGCCGACTGGCGTGTTGCGGGTCGTCGTTGCGCGTCGAGAGCGCTCCTGCCGCCGCGAAGCCAGCCACACCGGCCGGCGTCACCGCCGCTTCGGAACCGCCAGCCAGCATTACGTCAGCATCACCACGCCGGATCGTCGCCGCCGCCTCACCGATCGCGTGTGCACCACTGGCGCAGGCGCTGACCGTCGCCAGGTTCGGCCCCTTCGCGCCAAGCTGGATCGAGACCATGCCGGTTGCCATATCCGGCAACATCATCGGCACGAAGAACGGACTGACCCGACTCGGGCCTTTGGTATGCAGGACTCGGACACCCTCTTCAAACGTCCCCAGCCCACCCATCGCCGTACCGATGATGACACCGATCCGTTCGGCGTTGGCATCGGTTATATCGAGTTCTGCATGCTCTACGGCCTCGCGCGCGGCAGCGACGGCGAACTGGATGAAGCGGTCGGCCCGACGAGCGTCCTTGGCGTCCATGTAGCGCGCTGGCTCGAACGAACCGACCTGCGCTGCGATCTGGACCGGAAACTCCGACGCATCGAAGCGATGGATTGACTCCACGCCGCCCCGTCCGTCGAGGATGGCTGTCCAGTTCTCGTCACGTCCAACTCCGACCGCCGACACGCAACCAATGCCGGTCACGACGACGGTTCCCTCAACCGAACGCTCAGCCACGCTTCAGTACCTCCGGATTCAGGCAATGCGGCGGCTCGGTGCCGCTCAGGACGGCGACGACATTCTGCGCCGCCAGTGACGACATCTGGTGCCGCGTTACGGATGTCGCGCTGGCGATGTGCGGGACGATCGTGACGCGATCGAAGGCATAGAGCGGATGGTCGGCTGGCAGTGGCTCCGGGTCGGTCACATCCAACCCGACGCCGCCAAGCATACCGGCTTCGAGTGCCGCTACCAGCGCGGATGTGTCGATGACCGAGCCGCGCGCTGTGTTGATCAGGATCGCGTCCGGTTTCATCAAGGCGAGCGCGTCAGGTCCGATCATTCCGCGTGTCTCAGGTGTGAGCGGAACGTGCAATGAGATCACGTCAGATGTCCGGTACAACTCATCCAGACCGACGCGGCGATACTCCGGTGCGTTGGCGTATTCATCAGCGTAGATCATATCCATCCCGATGCCACCAGCCATCTCGGCCAGTCGTCGTCCGATGCGACCCAGCCCGACGATGCCGAGCGTTGCGCCAGCCAGGTCGCGGCCGAGGAAGCGGAACGGATACCACGTCTTCCACTCACCGTCGCGAGCGGCCCGCGCGCCCGGCACGATCTGCCGGGCGACGGCGAAGATGAGCGCCAGCGCGAACTCGGCGGTCGTCTGGGTCAGGACGTTCGGTGTCGTGCAGGCGGCGACACCGCGCGCTGTACAGGCAGCGACATCGATGTTGTCGAAGCCAACAGCCAGGTTCGAGACAACTCTCAGATCCGGCAGTGAGTCGAGCAGTTCGCCATCGATGCGATCGGTCAGCAGCGTCAAGGCTCCGTCGACGCCAGACAGCAGTTCGCGCAACTGCTCTGGCGTTGGTGGTAGATCGTCGTCCCAGTAGCGCAACTCGCCGAGCGCTTCGAGTTGCGCCAGCGCTCCACTGTCGATCCGGCGTGTCACGGCAATCAGCACGGTGCCTCCCCTCCCTCGTCACGCGAGTGTACGTGTCCGTGCAGGTGTACGGCCAGTCTGGTACACTTAAACGTGGGTGAGACGAGAAACGCAGCCGTGTGTTCCTATAACGTTTCGAGCCAACGTCACTAGTTTTCGGGTACCTTTGGATGATCCCAAGGGATCGCTCCTTCGAGTACCCACCTGCGAACGCAGGCTCGAAACTAGTTCACACGGTGTCAGCGCGGCTCACCCACCCATTCTTCCACCCTCGACATCTGAAACGGGACTGGCTTCATGAGCTATCTGCTCTACGGACAGAATGGTCTGCTGCTCGATGAGCGTGTCGCCGGATTGCGTGCCGAGATCGACCCGCAGAACCTGAGCGCGTCCGTCATCGACATTCAGGCATCCAGCGGCGCTGAGATCGCGTCGGCATGCCAGGCGATGCCGTTCTTCGGCGGTCAGCGCATTGTCGTCCTGCGCAACCCGATCCAGTCTCCGAAGCGCGGCGACTCGGCTGGCACTGACGAGAATCCGGACGACGCGGGCGGGCGCGTCAGGTGGGCCGATCTTCACGAGGTGCTGAAGCGGACACCGACGACGACAACCGTCATCATGCGCCACGATGGTTCACTGGTGCAGACCCATTATCTCGTCAAGGCTCTCAAGACGCTCGGCTGGCAAACGGAATCGTTCGCAGCCGAGGTCGGCCAGGAACTCCTGGCCTGGATCCAGCAGCGTGTCGAACGAGACGATGTCCGGATCGAGCCGACTGCCGTCGAACGGCTGGCAGTCCTGCTTTATCCAACATCCTGGCAGGGTGGCCGCTGGGTCAACGAGACGCCCGACATGCGCTTGATCGCGTCCGAGGTGGACAAGCTCTGCTGCGCCGCGATTGACGGCGTTGTCACTGAGCGGGTCGTCAATGAGATGGTTGCCGACCGCAGCGGCTTTACCGCCTTCAAGCTCAACGATCATCTCTTCTCAGGCAGGCCAGAAGCTGCATTGCTCGAGCTTGAGAACGTTCTGGCATCCGGAGAACCTGCTGAACGTGTGTTGAGCCAGATCGCGAGCGAGGCGATCTCATTGGCAGCCGTCCAGCGGTCCGCCGGGCTTCCACGCGACGCTCTGGCGGCGGCAACGGGGATCAGTCCGAACAGGCTCGGTGGGTTGCAGAAGACGGCGGTCGGGATCAGCAACTCGGGCATGCATGCGATGGCGGAGGCAGTCCGCTACGCCGACGCAGCCGTGAAGACGGGCTTGCAAACAGATACCTCGGCAACGATCGTCCCGCTGGTCGCGGAAGTTGCCGAGGTCGTCCGTCGTGGGAGTGGAGCTGGCCGACGCCACGGCTAGCTGGCGGCGTTGAGCTTGTTGAACTTTGCCATCAGACGCGACTTGCGGCGCGCGGCGTTGTTCGGGTGGATGATGCCCTTGCGAGCCGCCCGGTCCAGCATGCTGATGGCGTTTGTCACGGCACCGGCAGCGGCCTCTTGCTCGGCCCCGGCGATCGTCTGCTCGGCAGTCCGCACAAGCGTCCGTCCCGCCGAGCGAAAACGGCGATTACTGATGCGGCGCCGCTCGTTCGTTCTGGCGCGCTTTTCGGCAGACTTGGAATTGGCCAAGACTCATATCTCCCTCGGACTGCGTGAACATGACAAAAGCGCCCGACCATCGCGGGCGTGACAACCTCGCTATTTTACTGGTTCCATCCACAAACCGCAACCGCGACGAACGGCGACGATTGCATACGCAGGTGTGCTGCCGAGATTGTGAACGATGGTACAATGTCGTTGCTTCCCGCCAAAGCGACTCATCAACGGAACAGATTACACAGGGGCAGGATCAAGGTGCACCCGATCGTGTCGTCATCGGACGGTCAGCGGTCCGACTCAGCGTTAGCCATCGCCGTCGAGATTGGCGGTCGGGGTCACCGTGTGGCGCTCGCGAATGCTGAGGGCCGCATCATTGACAGCGCGCATGCGATCGGCCACGGGCCGAATGCTGCCGTAACGGTCGATACCATCTGTGGTCTGATCGAATCGATCATGAGCCGCAGGAACGTCAACGACGCGATCGTCCAGGGCATCGGCGTCGCGTTCGGCGGTCCGGTAGACGGCAATCGCGGCATCACCCAACGTTCGCACCGTGTGCCGGGCTTCGAGCAGTTCCCGCTGGCCGGGGTGATCGAGGACCGCTTCGGCATTCGGACCGTCCTCGAGAACGACGCCCGCGCCGCCGCGATCGGAGAGTTCGCGCTCGGCGCGGGCCGGGGCGCTCGGGATATGGTCTACCTGCATCTGGGGTTCGGCGTCGGTGGCGCACTCGTCCTCGAAGGACGCCTGCAACATGGCGCATCAATGACCGCAGGCGAGATCGGTCATATGGTCGTTTCCGCAAACGGGCATGACGGCCCGCGCTGTTCCTGCGGCAAGCCAGGACACCTTGAAGCCTATGCATCTGAGCCAGCCATCATCGAGCGGATGCGCATGCGGCTCGTTCAGGCCAATCCCGAGACGACGGCGAGCTGGCTGGCCAGCCCCGGCATTACCGTCCGTCGCATCTTCGACAGTGTTGAAGAGGACGAACACGCCAGGGATGTCGTCAACGAAACGGTCCAGGTGATTGGTCTGGCATTGGCCAATCTGGTGACGGCATTGAACCCGGACGCCGTCGTCATCGGTGGCTACGTTGCCGAGACTGGTCCGGCGATGACCGCCGCGATCCGCGCCAAGATTCGGCAATATGCGTTCGACGCCGCTGCGCGACGGGTGACCGTCGCGGCGGCGCACCTCGGCGCGGATGCCGGACTGGTTGGCGCGGGCGTCCTTGCGCTGCGTCCATAACCGGCCTGCCCGCAGGGCCAGCATGTACACTTATAGATCGCTACACGCGATGAATGGAGAATTGCGACGATGACACTCAGTGACTCAGACTTGATGTATCTGTTGACCCTGCTCCGTTCGAGCGAACAGCCGATGTCCACCGAACAGCTCGTTCAGGCACTCAAGGACCGTTCCGGGTCATAGACCGGCGTCCCACGATTGCCCGTACCAATCGTCCGACCACGTCCACCCAGACGGGCGCAGTCGTTTCAGAACCGCGAGAGAGGGATAGCGCTTCATGCAAACCGAGCAGACGGCTCCAACGCTCGACCTGGCTGGCAACAAGAATCAGAAGGAACTGGCCCGTCGCCTGTTCCGTGTATTCGAGGCCCAGGGTCGGTTTTTCAGCAGCAACGCGCCGATCCGGATCACGCTCGCGCAACTGACCGAATTCATGCAACAGCAGGAGCCGGGCAACGCCAATTGGTCGAAGGACATCAGCTCGGCGTTGTCGGCCAGTAAGGCGGTCTTCGCCAAGGAGGAGTACGAGGGCGAGGTCGCCTTCGTTACATCGCGCTCTGGACGTCTGCCGGGGGATGTCGTTGGCCCTGACCAGGCGCACACGCTCGGCAAACGCTTTGCGACTCCGGAGCCGAAGCGTGTGATTCCGCCGACGCGCAAGCTTGCTCCAAGTCGGTCGACGCCGTCGTACATCGACTCGCCGTTGACGGCAACCGAGCCGTCGCTCTCGCGTTCGTTCCCGAATCTTTCGGCTGGCGACTCATACGTCGTCGTCCCAACAACCCTGCCCACGGTTGTCGATCTGCCCGTCCAGGTTGAGGCTGAGGTAGAGATTGAGGTTGAAGACACCCTGGTCGCGGTCGATGACGAGCCGATCGTCGCGAGGCCGACTGCTTCCGCGACCGCCGCAATCGACATCGCGACGGCTGGGGACGCCGATATCACCGACGCGGTTCGCGAGTCTCTTGGTCAGGAGATGAGTGTCGCTCGCTGGGGCGATCTCTGGATGATGGAAGAGCGCGTCCAGCGCTTCTCACGCGGTGACCTGCGCCGGATCGAGGACTTCCTGCGCGAGCAGGGTGGCAGCACGACCGATGAAGAGATCGTCCAGGACATCCTCGGTGTGCGCGAAAACGCTGGCGACTACGCTGGATCGCGCTTCGCGCTCAACTACCGGCTGTCACGCGAGACACGCGAGTTCGAGTACATCGGTACTGACATGGCGGGCGTCTGGTCGCTCTCGAACCAGCCGTCGATCGGCACGACCAGGCGCAAGCCGAGCGAGATCGGGCAGGATTACCGCTTCCTGATCGACTACCGGACGCCGGACGAAGGGCTCGAAGAAGGCATCATCGAGCACATTCTGAGCTTCTACGAGTACACGTACGGTGTTCTTCCGCTCGACGCCAATCTGGCGACACTGCTGCCGAAGGCCGGGTTCGCTGACCAGCGCGCGGCGCGTGTCACCTTCGAGTCGCCGCAGACGGGCGAGACGATCGTAACCGAGCTGCGCTTCCCAACCGGCAACCGGGGCGGCTTCGTCGCCGGGCTCGATCAGTTCTACGCCGACAACCTTGTGCCAGGCGCTGTCCTCACGATCGAACGCACCGATCGTTCGAACCACTTCCTGCTGGAGTACTTCCAGGTCTCAGGTGAGGATCGCAAGCTGCTGCATCTCGACGAGCGCAAGGTCAAGTATGCCTTCCGCTCGACGACGTACTACTGCGCGACGCAAGACGACTTCCTGCTGTCCGAGGGACGCTTCCCGAAGCTCGCCGATGTCAAGCCGCTCGATGACCGGGCACGCCGGCGACCTGAGCAGGTCGTCCAGGCGACGTTCGAGCGCATCGGCGACAACAGCGGATCAGCGGACTTGCCGAGCTTCTCGGCCAGCTTCGGCGACCTGCTCGCGGCAGCCAACGTCGAACGCCCGATCTCGTCAGAGTATCTGCGCGACATTCTGACGAGCGGCACCTACCCGGAATTCAGTGCGGATGATTCGAGCGAGGATGTCTACGTTTACCAACCAGCGACCTGATGATGCGGGCCGGGGCGCGGTCGATCGCGCCCTGGCACAGATGGCTAATTCTTATGACGATGTGCTGCTCGTCGAACCGTTGTCCGACCTCGGGCGGAGCGCAACCGCCTATCTTGCCGAGCGCTGGTCGGAATTGGCGCCTGAGACACGGCTGGCAGTTGTCCTGGCGATGCGTCAGGACGCCGAGAATGAGATCGAGCACAGCTACGACCGCGCCCTGCTGGTCGCGCTCGGGGACGAGAACGCGGATACGCGATTAGCAGCAATCGACGGACTCGCTGAACTCGAGTCGCCAGCGTTCTGCGATGTGCTGATCGCCGCTGTCGAGCAGGAGCCGGACGAGCGCGTCCGGGCCGCTGAAGCGATGGCGTTGGGTCGGTTCGCGTTGCAATGTGAGCTCAACGAACTGGAAGAGCAAGCATCCGGACGGCTACGCGCGACGCTGCTGCGGTTGCTCGCGAACGATCCGTCGCCCGAGGTACGCCGACGTGCCCTCGAGTCGGCGGGCTATCTGGCCGGAGATGCGGACATTGTCCAGCACATCGAAGCGGCGTACGGGTCGGGCGATCACAAGTCCCGCGTCAGCGCCTTGCACGCGATCGGGCGTCAGGCCGACATGCGCTGGCTCGATGTCGTCCACCGTGAGTTGTCGAGTGACGATCCGGAACTACGCTTCGAGGCAGTCACTGCCGCCGGGACAATCGGCGACGAACGCTCGGTGCTTGAGCTGATCGACCGGCTCGGCGATGAGGACGTCGAGGTCCAGATGGCGGCGATCGCGTCGCTGGGCGCGGTCGGCGGGCAACTGGCAGTCAACACGCTCCGTAAGCTCACCGAGGACGATTCGCCCGCCATCGTTGACGCAGCCGAAGACGCCCTCGAAGAAGCACAACTCACGTCGAACCCGCTTCGTCCACTGATGTAATGTCTCTCGCAATCTGCTCCGTCAGATCGTCCCGCTCGATCTGACGGCTGAAAGGCCACAGCCGTGCGCCTGAGTGACCTGACCGCTGGCATCAACAGTTGTAGTGTCCATGGTGACGCCAGCATCGCGATCGGCGGTATTGAGTTCGATAGCCGAATGGTTCGCCCCGGCGTACTGTTCGTCGCGCTGCGCGGTGGCTACACCGACGGCCATCACTATCTGCCGCAAGCGCTTGCGGCTGGCGCTCAGGCTGCGGTGATCGAAGAAACCGGGCCGGACGCTGCCTCCGCTGGATTTGCCGCGGTGGTCACGACGCCGGATAGCCGGGCGCTCCTCGCCCAACTCGCGACGCGCTTCTACGGCAAGCCAAGCCAGTCGATGACGGTCGTCGGAGTCACAGGCACCGATGGCAAGACGACCACAAGTCACTTCATCGAAGCGATGTGCCGGTACGCGGGTCGGGCAACCGGGTTGATCGGCACCGTGGCTGTCCGGATCGGCGCTGACAGCGACCTGCACGAATCGCGACAAACGACGCCGGAGTCACTCCACATCCAGCGCTATCTGGCGGAGATGCGCGATCACGGTGTCGATCTGGCCGTCGTCGAGGCAACCTCGCACGGGCTTGAGCTGCACCGGCTCGACGGCTGCGAGCTCGACATCGGGGTTATCACCAACGTCACGCACGAGCACCTCGACTTTCACGGGACGATCGAGAGCTACAGGCACGCCAAGGGCGGGCTGCTGCGCCGCGTGTCTGCTTCCCGAAAGGTTGGGAAGCGGGGCATCGCGATCATCAACGCCGATGACGAGGGCGCTCGCTCGTTGGAGCCAGACGCGGACGGCTGCGCGATCCTGCGCTTCTCGATCGATTCAGCGGCTGGCGCGGACGTCATTGCCGAGCAGATCGAGGCGCATCCGGCGGGTTCTCGCTTCGTCCTCCGAACGCCCGTTGGGGAGCGTGCTACGGCCATCCACCTGCCTGGCGAGTACAACGTTGCCAACGCGGTCGCGGCGGCGGCAACGGGTATTGCTCTCGAACTGCCGCTTGATGCGATTGCAGACGGCATTGGGTCGCTAGCGGCTGTGCCGGGGAGGATGGAGACGGTTGACGAAGGTCAGCCGTTCGCCGTGATCGTTGACTACGCGCACACTCCAGACGCGATTCGCAGCGTGATCCGTGAGGCACGCAAGCTCGCAGGCGGGCGGGTGCTGGTGGTATTCGGGTCGGCAGGCGAGCGCGATCGGGCCAAGCGGCCGATTCAGGGAGCAGTTGCCGTAACGGATGCCGACTTCGCGGTCTTTACCAGCGAGGACCCGCGCTACGAAGATCCCGATACGATCATCGCCGAGATTGCCTCAGGAGCAGCAGAGGCGGGCGGGCGGCGCGGTGTAGACTTCGAGTGTATCGAGGATCGGCGTCAAGCTATCGCGGCAGTGTTGGAGCGCGCCAGAGCGGGAGATGTCATTGTGCTCGCCGGAAAGGGCCATGAACGCAGCATGATCTACGGTTCAGAAAAGCGTCCCTGGGACGAACCCGCCATTGCGCGTGAACTCCTGCTCCAGCACGGTCATCGTTGTCAGGACGTGGCCGGGAGTTCGACAACATGATCTTCCCTCCGATGTTGCGCCGCCCGCTCTTGAGCGCTATAGCCATGCTCGTTGCATCCTCGGTCTTGCTCAGCGCCTGCGGCCAACCTGATGCCGAGCTCTCCAGTTCACTTGGGCAGTCGGGCGACGATCCGTCGGGACGGATACTTTTCGTCGCAGATGGCGATGTCCGGCTCTGGGAGAATGGCGACATCCGCCAGGTGACAGAGGTCGACGAGGAGTTTGATGCGTTGTCTCCGACCTGGGCTCCCGATGGGGAGCGCTTTGCCTATGTCCTGGCAGATCGAGGCAAAGGGTATTCGGATCTCCTGATCGCGAACCTCGACGGAGAGACACTGCGGCCGGTGACGAACAACGAGCCAGATGTCGATCCGTACTCGCAGGAGTTTGTCTGCAACGCCTTCTGGGTGACCGATCCGGTCTGGGATCTCGCGGGCGAACGGATCATCTGGGCCAGCGACCGTGGGGGGTGGGAGTGGGACTTGTGCGGCGACCGGCTGTCTGATCCCATGTTCCTGTGGTACTCCGAGACCTGGGAAGCTGATCCATATATCCTCGAAGCGACTGCCGACATTGGCCGCGCTCAGGAAGGGCCGACCCTCTCGCGTAACGGTCAGATGGCCGCGTTCGTCGTTCGTGAGGATATTACCGACTCGCTGCGCAACCCGCAGATATGGACGATCGACCTGAATACTCGCGAAACGCAGGTCCTCGTTGAGCATCCTGATGGTGCCTACGATCCCGCATGGTCGCCCGACGACCGCAACGTCGCCTACATTCAGCGCGACGGCACGAGCAACGATGTCTGGATCGCACCGACCGACGGCAGCGCTCCGTATCGCCTGACCGGCATCGGTGCCAGCGTGTCGCCCGTCTGGTCGCCGGATGGCCGCTTCGTCGCGTTCTTTCGCGTCAACGACGGTAACTTCGAAGCCTGGTACGTCGAGGTTGAGGCCGACGGCGTAAACCGACTGACTGCGTCCGATCCGCAACGGCTCTTTTCTGCCGACAACATCAGCACGGTTTCCGGCATGTCGTGGGCTGACGAGTAGGTCACCCGTTCACCCCTCCGGAAGGGGTGAACGGCGTTCGGTGGGGGTTATCCTGACTTGGCTACGACCGGCTCCACAACGCGGATGTGGAGCTCGTGGAGCTGCTTCGGCTCGACGTCGCCGGGAGCATCGAACATGACGTCGCGGGCGCTCTGGTTCTTTGGGAACGCCATCACCTCGCGTAAGGTGTCCTCGCCAGCGAGGATCATCGCGATCCGGTCGACGCCGGGGGCAATGCCGCCGTGCGGTGGCGCGCCGTACTCGAACGCGCGCAGGAGATGGCCGAACTGCGCATCAATCTCTTCCTGCTCGTGTCCCATCAACTGAAACATCCGTGACTGCAGCTGCTGGTCGTGGATGCGGATCGAACCACCGCCGACCTCGTAGCCGTTGAGAACGATGTCGTAGGCTTTCGAGCGTACCGCGCCGACATCGCTGTCCAGCAGGGCGATGTCCTCGTCCATCGGGGCCGTGAACGGGTGGTGCAGCGAGTCCCAACGCTGGTTGTCATTGTCCCAGCCAAAGAGCGGGAAGTCGATAACCCAGCAGAACGAGGTCACGGTCGGATCGGCCAGCCCAAGCTCATGCCCGAAGCGCTCGCGCAGGCGTCCGAGGACGTTCGCGGCGATCTCGGCCTTGTCGGCAACCAACAAGACCAGATCGCCGGTACTCCCGCCAGTTGACTCCGCGATGTCGTCCAGTTCCGCCTGCGAGAGGAACTTGGCGATCGGCGAGCGCGCCGAGCGCGTGCCGCCGTCACCCTCCTCAAGCGCCAGCCAGGCGAGGCCCTTCGCGCCGAACTGTTTGGCGAAGCTCGTCAGCTCGTCGATCTGTCCACGGCTCGAACTGCCGCGTCCAGGGACGGCAATCGCGCGGACGACCCCGCCACCGGCGACAGCGTTCGCGAAGACACCGAACTCGCTTCCCGCGACAACCTCTGATACGTCGGCGATCTCCAGGCCGTAGCGCAGGTCGGGCTTGTCGCTGCCGTAGCGCAGCATCGCTTCAGCGTAGGTGAGGCGCGGGAACGGCTCGGCCTGGATCTGGTAATCGGTCAGGCCAACCAGCTCGATGAAGAGCCCTTCGGTCAACTGGATGATGTCCTCCATGTCGACGAAGGACATCTCAAGGTCGAGCTGTGTGAACTCAGGCTGCCGGTCGGAGCGCTGGTCCTCGTCGCGGAAGCAGCGCGCGATCTGGTAGTAGCGATCCATACCGGCGACCATCAGGATCTGCTTCATCTGCTGCGGCGACTGCGGCAGCGCGTAGAACTGCCCCGGATAGACGCGGCTCGGCACGAGGTAGTCACGCGCACCTTCCGGCGTGCTCTTGATGAGAATCGGCGTCTCGATCTCAACGAAATCGCGCTCGTCCAGATAACGCCGGATTGTCCGGACAATCTGGTGTCGTAGCATCAGGTTGCGTTGCATGCGCGGTCGTCGCAGGTCCAGGTAGCGGTACTCGAGCCGCAGGGACTCATCGACGGCGGATTCGTCGTTGATCTCGAACGGCGTCGTCTTCGCCGGATTAAGAACGACGAGCGCATCGGCAACGACCTCGATCGCGCCGGTCGGCATGTTCGGGTTCTCGGTCCCCTCGGGGCGTGGCTGAACGGTTCCGGTGACCTGCATGACGAACTCGGAGCGAACGTGCTCGGCCACCGCGTGCGCCTCAGCGGAATGCTCGGGGTTGACGACAACCTGGGTCAGCCCGTAGCGGTCGCGGATGTCGAGAAAGATCAGGCCGCCGTGGTCACGTCGCCGGTTCACCCAGCCCTTGATCGTGACGACGCTGCCGGCATCCCCGGCGCGGAGTTCTCCGCAGGTTGTGTACGATCGATGCATCCGAACAGCCATGGATTCCTCACTCACTTCCCAGTTCCTACCCATCCGCACGATGATGCCACACGACCCAATCGGGCGTCTGGATCAGGAAACGACACATGAGTTTCGACGCTCTCTGTAGTCGTAGACCGTTAGACACGGTAACGGCGTGGGTGTGCGCCGACGGGAGGGGATGACGCAAGGGTGGTAGCACGCAGTCGAATTGTCGCGTTAAGGTATCGGAACTGAATCGCTGGACTTCGACTTCTTCTCCTGCTGCTTGACGCGGTTCCAGACGGCGAGGACTTCCTCGGGCGAGTTGGCTTCGACACCTGCGAAGACGTGGGGATGGCGACGGACGAGCTTCGCGTTGATGCTTGTCAGCACGTCCTCGACGCGGAAGTGGTCCGCCTCGGCGCCGATCTGGGCCTGCATCAGGATGTTGAGCAGCACATCGCCGAGTTCTTCAGCGGCATGCGGCCAGTCTTCGTCTCGCACCGCCTCAGCGTACTCCGCGAC
>Ga0136611_10000203_pt1 | contig 36567 bp, 32 predicted proteins | sample AntDrymUQ2232306_2_FD_106645 | JGI IMG/M metagenome (GOLD analysis project Ga0136611, IMG submission 106645) | Polar desert sand microbial communities from Dry Valleys, Antarctica - metaG UQ223 (23.06) | ecosystem: Environmental > Terrestrial > Soil > Desert | place: Antarctica: Dry Valley...
ACGGCGTCGCGACCGCGGCCGCGTACCGCGCGCTCGAGAAGCTCTGACCTTTTTCGCAAGCTGAGCATCCGCTGTCGCGGACGCTCAGCGCGCGCAGACCCCTGAAGGGGCCGCCCGCGGCCCGAGAGCACTCACGGCGCATCGCGTCTCTCGAGCATCGCGCGCTCGAGCAACCACTCGCGCTCGTTTCGGTTCGGATCCTCGACCACCTCGACGAGGAGGATCGCGAGCACGCGCCCGAGCTCCGGCCCCTCGTCGAACCCGGAGGCGATCAGGTCCTCCCCGTCGATCGCGAGGTCGGCGAGCCGGTGGGGACTCGAGAGCTCCGCCGCCACGACCTCCCGGAAGCGTGCGAAGGCGGCGTGCTCGTGGTCGGTCCGATCCTTCCCTCGCATGTCGGCGGCCTTGTGCGCGAGCAGGTCGTTCGCTGCCTCTTCCCCGAGCCGGGCGAGGAACCGGCGACCGTCCACGGGTTGGGCGTCGGCGAGCTCGTGGAAGGCGTGCTCCCGGACGAGGGCGGTCACGTGCTCCTGGAGGCGGCGGGGGTAGCGGAGGCGGCCGAGGATGCGCTTCGCGATCCCGCTCCCGATCAGGGCGTGATCCTCCCCGCTCCGATCCGACTCGGGCTTGCCGAGGTCGTGGAGCAGCGCACAGAGCCTGACCTCGAGCCGGTCGCCCGCGTCGGCCGTCAGCTGGACGACGGCGAAGACGTGCTCGTCGAGGGTGAGGTGCTGGCGGGGGCTGTCCTGGACGTAGCCGGTCGTCGCGGCCAGCTCAGGGAGGAACTGCTCCAGCGTGCCGGTGTCCCGCGCGAGCCGGAGCGCTTTGGCGGGCTCGACGCCGAGGAGCAGCTTCGAGAGCTCGCCCATCCCGTCGCTCGCGAGCCCCCCGCCGATCCGCTCGGCCGAGACGTACGCGATCCCGGCAGCCCACTCGCGCATCTGCCGTAGCGTGTCCTCGTCGGCGTCGAAGCCGAGCTGGGAGACGAAGCGGAGGCCGCGGACGATTCGCAGCGGGTCGTCGCGGAAGCTCGTCGGCGTCGTCGTCCTGAGCAGCCGCCGCTCGAGGTCGGCCTGCCCGCCGAGGGGGTCGAGGAGCTCACCCGTCTCGAGCCGCCGCGCCATGGCGTTGATCGTGAAGTCGCGCCGCTCCATGTCCTCGGCGAGCGAGATCGATGCGTCGGCGACGATCTCGAAGTCGTGGCGGCCGGGGCCGGTCGAGCGCTCGACGCGCGGGGGTGTGAACTCGACTCCTGAAGGCTGAAGCGCGCGCGCGTCCCGGTCGCGCGGCAGGAGCCTCACCCCGATCCGCTGCTCGGCCACGACGAGATCCTCGATCCTCCCGTGCGGCTCGAGCGCGCGCCGAAGCTCCGCGTGACCGACCCCGGGAACGACGAAGTCGTGCTCCCGGACCGGGAGCTCGAGCAGTTCGTCCCGAACCGCGCCGCCGACGACCCAGGCGTCGAGGCCGAGCGAGCGCACGTAGTCGGCGAGTGACGTCCACATACCGACCATTCTGCGGTCAGAGGTGGGCGATCGCCTCGATCTCGACGAGGGCGCCCGAGGGAAGCGCGCCGACCTCGACCGTCGAGCGAGCCGGCGGGCGGTCGCCTACGTGCTGCGCGTAGACCTCGTTCATCCCCGCGAAGTCGCCGAGATCCTGGAGGAAGACCGTGGTCTTGACGAGCTTGTCGAGACCACTCCCCGCCGCCTCGAGGATCGCGCGCAGGTTCGCCATCACCTGTTCGGTCTGCTCGGCGATCGTCGGCCCGACCATGTCCTTTCCTCCGGGCTGGAGGCCCAGCTGCCCCGCCACGAAGACGAGTCCTCCACTCTTCACGGCCTGGTTGTAGGGGGCTCCCTGGAACGGCGCAGGCGCCGATTCCGTCCGGACGATCTCCTTGTCTGCCATGCGGTTCCTTTCGCTCGACGCTGACGTTCTCGGTCAGGCCGCAGAGCGCGCGCATGCTTGGGCCAGCGCGACGCCGAGGGCCTTGAAGATCGCTTCCAGGACGTGCTGCGAGTCGTCGCCGTCGATCAGGCGAACATGCAGCGTCAGTCCGGCAGACTGCACGAACGCCTCCAGAAACCGCTTCGCGAGATCGGAGTGGAGCCCGCCCGCTCGCGCTGCCGAGAGATCGACGTTCGACGCGAGGAGTGTCGACTTCGAGGTCTCGAGCGCGACCTGTGCGAGTGCCTCCTGCGCTGGCATGACACCGGATCCGTGGCCCGACGCGCCGTCTGCGCGCAGGAGGGGCTCGAGTGCTTCCCCGAGCGCGCGGCCCGCTTCCGCGACCTCCGCCTCGGTGTCGCCCGGCGCGAGCTCGAGCGCGAGATCGAACCGGCCGCTCCGCGCGAGCAGTGTCAGGAGGTGGTCGAGGACGGGGAGCCCCGTGGCGACGTTGACCGCCCCGGTGCCGACGGCTGCGACGCGGGCGCTCACCACGCCGAGACTACCGAACGGGGGGTTTCCATTCCGGCGGAAGTCGACGATGATCGATGTGATTCTGGCTTTGCGATTGACAAGGGAGACCGTGCGGCTCACTGCGGCAGTGTGGACAACAGCGGCGATCGCCTTCGCCGTGACGGGGAGTGCGGGCGCTGCGCGAAGCGCGCCTGGGACCGTGGCCTGGCCGAAGGGCACGGCCGTCGTCACCTACGAGAGCCAGGTCGCCCTCGCGGCTGCCCTCGCGGAGAATCCCGCGCTCGTCGTTCGGCGCCTGCCGAGCCTCCGCGCAGTGGAGGTTCTGCCCGCCGGGGACGTGGCGCACTTCGCCGCCGAGGTCTCGGGCTTGCCGGGCATCGACCGGGTGGAGCGGCGGCTCCCGCGGCGGCCCCTCGTCGAGCCGGCCCTCGCGGTCACAGCCACGGCCGGGCCGCTTCAGTGGCAGTTCGCCGCGACCCGAATCGATCTCGTACCCGAGTCCGTCCTGCGCGCGGCCGCCTCCCAGACCGTTGCGGTGATCGACACCGGCGCCGATCTCGGCGCTCCCGACCTCGCGGCCAAGACGCCGCTCACCCACAGCGTGCGCACCCGCAGCGGTGACGTCTCCGACCGGAACGGGCACGGGACGTTTGTCGCCTCACTGGCCGGCGGGGCGCGCGCGAACGGCGAAGGGATTGCGGGGAGCGGCGGCGACGCGCGCCTCGTGATCGTGCAGGCGGGCGGCTCGGACGGCTCGTTCAGCGACGTGGAGGAAGCGGCCGCGATCGTCTGGGCGGTCGACCACGGGGCCCGGATCCTCAACCTGAGCCTCGGCGGCCCGGACACCTCCGTGATCGAGCGGCGAGCCGTCGACTACGCCGTTTCGAAGGGCGCGCTGCTCGTCGCCGCGGTCGGCAACGGCTACGACGAGGGAAGCCCGCTGGAGTACCCCGCGGCTCTCCTGCAGCCACCCGGCTCGCGCGGGGCCGGTGGCGTCGGGCTCGCGGTCGCCGCCTCGACGCGCTCGGGGGCCCGGGCCAGGTTCTCGACCACGGGGACATCTCTCTCGCTCGCAGCGCCCGGGGAATCGGTCTTCGCCGCCGTCTCCTCACTCGCACCGGCGTCTCGCTACCCCCGAGCGACGCTCCCCGGCTCCACCGCCGGGCTGTACGGGTACGGCAGCGGAACATCCTTCGCCGCGCCGCAGGTGGCCGGCGCCGCAGCGCTCGTCTGGGCGGCGAACCCCGGCTTGCGGGCCGACGAGGTGGCCTCGATCCTCGAGCAAACCGCCTCCGGCAAGGGCGCCTGGACCGCCGAGCTCGGTTACGGCGTCCTCGATGTCGCGGCCGCGGTTGCGCAGGCCCAGGGCACGCAAGACGGCAGCGTGATCCGGCTCGAAGGTCGACGCGAGGGCCGGCGGGTCACCCTCGCTTGGCCCGGGCGCGCCGGCATGGCCTACCGTGTCCTGCTCGCTCGCGACGGGGGGCCGAGCAGGTTCTGACCCCCGCGACGAGCGAGACGACCGGCGTCTGGTCACTCGCACCGGGCAGCGTCTACACCTTCGTCGTCCAGGCGCTCGGCGCCTCGGGCGTGCCCGCTCAGCGCTCCACGCCCTGGACGGTCTCGCTGCGTCAGGCGGCCTCGGCGCTGAAGTTGATCGCGAGGCGCTCGTCAGCGCGGAGCGTGCGCCTCGACGCGGCTCTCCGGATCGTGGGTGCGGAAGCCGCCGGGCGGTCGGTCGTACTCGAAGCCTTCGACGGCACGCGCTGGGAGCGCGCGGGCGCGGCCCGCACCGATTCCGCCGGCCACGTCGGCTGGCGCTACACGCTCGATCGCGGCTCGTACCGACTGCGCGCGCGATTCCAGGGGTCAGAGGACGCCGCTGCTGCGACGAGTCGCCCGGTCGAGCTCGTGATTCGCTGAAGGGGCGTTGGCCGCTAGGCCTCGACGCGCTCGATGTGCGCGCCGAGGCTGCGCAGGCGCTCGTCGATCCGCTCGTACCCCTTGTCGACCTGGTAGGCCTCGCCGATCATCGACGTCCCCTCGGCACACAGCGCGGCGATCACCATCGCCATCCCGGCGCGGATGTCCGGGCTCGACATCCGCTGCCCGTAGAGCTGCGCCGGGCCGGTCACGACCGCACGGTGCGGGTCGCAGAGGATGATCCGCGCGCCCATCGACACCAGCTTGTCGACGAAGAAGAGGCGGCTCTCGAACATCTTCTCGAAGATCAGGATCGTTCCGTGCGCCTGGGTCGCGACGGTGAGCGCGATCGAGGTCAGGTCGGCGGGGAACTGCGGCCACGGCCCGTCCTCGATCTTCGGGATCGCCCCCCCTAGGTCGTCCCTGATCACGAGCTCCTGGCCGGGCGGCACGCGAACGCTGGACTCCCCCAGCTCGACCCGGACGCCGAGGCGCTCGAAGACGGGGACGATCGGGGCGAGGTCCTGCGGGGTCAGGTCGGTGATCGTGATGTCGCCGCCGGTCACGGCGGCCATCCCGATGAAGCTCCCGACCTCGATGTGCTCGGGCGCGATCCTCCAGGTTCCGCCGTGGAGCGACTCGACGCCCTTGATCCGAAGGACGTTCGACTCGATCCCCTCGATCTCGGCTCCGAGCGAGACGAGGAAGCGGCAGAGATCCTGAACGTGCGGCTCACAGGCGGCGTTCCCGATCACGGTCTCGCCCTCGGCGAGGACGGCGGCCATCACCGCGTTCTCGGTCGCCATCACGCTGGGCTCGTCGAGGAAGACCTGCTTGCCGACGAGCCGGGTCGCGCGCATGTCGTAGCGGCCGTTCAGCTCGATCACGGTTCCGAGCTCCGCGAGCGCGTGGATGTGCGGGTCGAGCCGGCGGCGGCCGATCACGTCGCCTCCGGGCGGAGGCACGCTCGCCTTGCCGAAACGGGCGAGCAGCGGGCCTGCGAGCAGGAACGAGGCGCGGATCCGGCGGCAGAGCTCCTCGTCGAGCTCGGTCTTGTTCACGGCGGCCGTGTCGACCCGCACTTCGTTCGGGCCCGTCCAGTCCACGTCCGCACCGAGATCGTCGAGCAGCGCCATCATCGTCGCGACGTCGCGGATCCGCGGCACGTTCGTCAGCTCGACCGGCTCGCTCGTGAGCAGACAGGCCGCGAGCACGGGCAGAACGCCGTTCTTGTTGCCCGAAGCCTTGACGGTGCCTCCGAGGCGGTGGCCGCCTTCGATCACGAAAGCCTGGAGGTGCTTCTGGGAGGGAATGGTCGAGGTCATCGTGGGCGCGTTATCGTAGACGTCCTGTGGAGCGGACGAGGAAACAGGCCTGGGAGACGCTGACGACGTACACGAAGGGCGAGTCGCTGCTTCGGCACGCGCTCGCGGTCGAGGCCTCCACCCGCGCCTACGCGCGGCACTTCGGCGAGGACGAGAAGGTGTGGGGGATCACGGCGCTCCTGCACGACTTCGACTACGAGATCCACCCGACCCTCGACAAGCATCCGCAGGACGGCGCTCCGATCCTGCGCGACGAGGGGTATCCCGAATGGATGATCGAGGCGATCCTCTCCCACGCCGAGCACCTGCAGATGGAGCGCGACACCCTGCTGAAGAAGACGCTTTTCGCCTGCGACGAGATCTCAGGCTTCATCCACGCGTGCGGCCTCGTTCGCCCGCTCGGGCTCGAAGGGCTGGAGCCGAAGTCCGTCAAGAAGAAGCTGAAGCAGCCGTCGTTCGCGGCCGGCGTGCATCGCGACGAGGTCTATGCCGGCGCCGAGCTGCTCGAGTTGGAGCTGGACGAGCACATCGTCAACGTCGTCGCCGCGCTCCGGCCGATCTCGGAAGAGCTCGGCCTGCGCACCGCCAACTCGATCTAGGAGCGAACCCCGGCGGCGAGCTGCTCGAGGTCGTCCTCGATCGTCCACCAGCCGCACGACGCGCGGACGAGGCCGGTGCCCGGGAGGTCGCGGACGACGACTCCCGCCGCCGCGAGCGAGGCGACGAGCGCGCCCGAGTCCTCGGTCCGGAACGAGACGAGGGTCGCGTCACCCGGAACCAGCTCTACGTGAGGGGCAAGCAGCTCCCGGCAGCGGTGCGCCTGTTCGGCGGCACGCTCGTACCGCCACTCCGGCGCGACCTCGAGCGCGGCGAGAAGACCGGCGAGCGAGGCAGGCGGGAGCCAGTTCGGATCGAAGCGGGCGGCACCCTTCTGCGGCTCGAAGCGGCCGGTCGGCTCGTAGGAGGCCTGGGAGAAGTAGCTCGGGTGGGCGATCCGCAACGACTCGGGGTCGGAGACGACGAGCGCTCCTGTCGAATCGGGGCCGCAGAGCCACTTCTGACCGGAGATCGTGAGGAAGTCGAGCCCCTTCGCGTCGACGGGGATCGCCCCGACCGACTGGGCGCCGTCGACGAGGATCGGGACTCCGCTCCGCTCGCGGAGCTCGCGCACCGGAAGGACGCGCCCGTTCGTCCAGAGCGCCTGCGAGAGGGCGAGCAGACGCGTGCGAGGGCTGAGCGCAGCGAGGATCGCGTCCGGATCGGCAGTCGTGACGACGACGCGCGCCCCGCTCGCGTGCAGCGGCCCAAGCAGGCCGAAGTGCTCCTCGTCGGTCGTGATCACCTCGTCGTCCGGCCCGAGCCCGAGCCCCGCGAGAACGATGTTGCAGCCGTCAGTCGTCGACGCGGTCAGGGCGACCTGCCCCGCCTCCACCTCGACGAGTCGCGCGAGCGCGGCGCGGAGATCGCTCCGGAGCGTCAGCATCCGCTCGAAGTACTCCTTCCCGAACCGGCCGCCCTCCAGCTCCGAACGCTGTTGGGCGTCGACCGCATCGGCCGTGGGGCGTGCGATCGGCCCGAACGTCCCCGCGTTCAGATAGGCCAGCCGCTCGAGCACCGGGAAGAGCCGCCGCGCCTCCTCGTGGGTCACGACAGCCTGACCTCCACCGGGGCGTGGTCGGAGAGCACCAGGCCATTCTGACGGCGCCGCTCCTCGGGCCAGACGGAGAGCGGCTCGGCTGGAAGCCCGCGCACGAGAACGTGGTCGATCCCCGGCCCGAGCGCAGACCAGCCCGGAAGCTCGTGCAGGCTCTCGGCGCGAAGGTTGAAGTCGCCGGCCAGCACCGCCGGCAGCGCGCCGGCGAGCTCGGCGACGAACCGCTCGGCGCGGAGGATCTCGGCGGCAACGAGCTCCGGGCGGCGGAAGTCGTTCGAGGCGTGCAGGTTGCCGACGACGAGGGCGTCGAGCCGAACCGCGTGACACCAGCGGGGCTCGCGCCGGTTCTCGTCGATCCGGAGCGAGTGGTGGCCCAGCGCCTCGAGCTCCGGCGTGAGCAGGATCGCGTTCGCCTGGCCCGCGATCGCCGAGCGCAGGAGTCCGTTGTTGCGCCGCGTGATCGCGCCGCCGAGCCACGCGGGCAGGAACGGCTTTCGCGTGACCACCCACCGACCCCGCATCCCGCTCCAGCGAGCAAGCCGTGGTAGCGCCCAGAGAGGCACCTCCTGGAGGCAGAGGAGATCCGGCCGGTCGGCCGTGGCCAACCCGATCATCTCCTGGAGATGGCTGTGCCGGTCCGGCGGCTTCGCGTTCCCGTGGTAGAGGTTCCAGCTGCGGACGAGCACGGGCACTAGCCTACGAGCGTGCGCGTCGTCCTCGCCGATCCGCCTGCGTTCACGCCGCCCTACGACCATGCGCTCGCGGCCGCGCTCGCACGCGCGGGTACGGAGGTGGAGCTCGTGACCTCGCGATTCCGGTTCGGTGCAACGGCCGCGCCCGAGGGCTACGAGCAGCTCGAGCTCTTCTATCCACTCTCCTCCCGCCTCTTTCGCCGCTCGCGCCTCCGGCTGCCCCTGAAGGCGCTCGAGCATCCGTTCGGCCTCGCGCGGCTCGCGCGGCGGCCGGCCGACGTCGTCCATCTGCAGTGGCTCGCCGCTCCCGAGCTCGACGTGCGGCTCCTCCGGACCCTGCGCCCCGGACGATCGGCGCCGCTCGTCTTCACAGCGCACGACCTGCTGCCTCGGCGTACGGCGGCCAAGGCGGCGCTCTGGCGGAAGCTCTTCGCGCGGTTCGAGCGGGTCGTCGTGCACAGCAACCGGGGGCGCGAGACCCTCGCCGCGTTCGGCATCCCCAACGCGACGTTGCGGGTGATCCCCCACCCCGTCTTCCCGGGCGAGGTGACCCGGGCCGACGACGGGAGCACGGTGCTCGCCCTCGGGCTCGTCCGCCCGTACAAGCAGCTCGAGCACGCCCGCAAGGCCGTCGCAGCGCTCCCCGGAGCCCGCCTCGTGGTGGCAGGCGATACGCAGGCCTTCCTCCCCGAGGCCGAGATCGAGCGCGCGCTCGCCGAAGCGACCGTCGCCGTCTTCCCCTACCGCGCCGAGCTCGACCAGAGCGGCGCCCTCCTGCGCGCGCTCGGCGCCGGGGTGCCGGCCGTTGTCTACGACGTCGGCGGACTCGGAGAGCTGGTCACGGCGTACGGTGCGGGCCGGGTCGTCGCGCCCGACGACGTCGCGGGGCTGGCGAGCGCGCTGCAGGAGCTGCTGGCGGACACCGCGGCACTCGCCGAGGCCCGGGCAGGGGCGCTGCGCGCTCGGAAGGAACTGACCTGGGACGCCTTCGCGCAGGCACATCTCGAGCTCTACCGGGAACTCCTCTGATCTTTCGGCGCAACCGCTTTGCCGACCTCGTGCGGCGGCAGCTCGATCTCTTCGCGAAGGAGGAGACCGCGCTCTTCGCCGAGGCAGGCGAGGCCGAGCGCGTCTACGACGCCGCCGACCGCGAGGACGCCGAGGAGGCGTACGCGGACTTCCAGCTCGTCCTCGATTCCGGCCGGGATCGGCTCGACGAGATTCGCTCGACCTACGGGGCGACGCTCGACGAGGAGGCAGCGCTCGAGTACGAGGACGCCTTCACCCGCGCCGCCCGCAAGCGCTTCCCGCGGTTCACCGTGGAGCTCTAGCCGCTCTCGACCCTAGGATCAGCGGGTGCGGATCGAGGACTACGGACTGATCGGCGATCTTCAGACCGCCGCCCTCGTCGGCCGGAACGGCTCGATCGACTGGCTCTGCGTTCCCCGGTTCGATTCCGACGCGTGCTTCTCGGCCCTGCTCGGCAACGAGTGGGACGGGCGCTGGGTGTTGGCCCCGGACACCGAGATCGTCTCGACCGAACGGCGCTATCGGGAGGACACGCTCGTCCACGAGATCCTGTTCGAGACGCCCGAGGGCTCCGTCCGCGTGATCGACTTCATGCCCCCACGCGGCGAGGATCCCGATGTCGTCCGGATCGTCGAGGGGGTGAGCGGAACCGTGCTGATGCGGATGGAGCTCGTCATCCGCTACGAGTACGGCTCGGTCGTCCCCTGGGTGCAGCGGATGGAGGACGGGTCGCGGGTCGCAGTCGCCGGGCCGGATGCCGTCTCGCTCCGAACCCCGGTCGAGGTGCGTGGCGAGAACCTCCGCACCGTCGCCGACTTCACGATCTCGGCGGGCGAGCGGAAGCCGTTCGTGCTCACGTGGTATCCGTCGCACCACGACGAGCCGGCGCCGATCGATCCCGAGCAGGCGCTCGAGGACACCTGCTCGTTCTGGCACGACTGGATCGCTCAGTGCACCTACACCGGCCGCTGGAGCGAGGCAGTCCAGCGGTCGCTGATCGTGCTGAAGGCGATGACCTACGGGCCGACCGGCGGAATCGTTGCCGCTCCGACCACCTCGCTCCCGGAGCACATCGGTGGCGTCCGTAACTGGGACTACCGCTACTGCTGGTTGCGCGATGCGACCTTCGCGCTCGACGCGCTGATCGAGAACGGCTACATCGAGGAGGCCCGCGCCTGGCGCCGCTGGCTGCTGCGCGCGGTCGCCGGGGATCCCGACGATCTCCAGATCATGTACGGGCCGGCGGGCGAGCGGCGGCTCGTGGAGTACGAGGTTCCGTGGCTTTCCGGGTACGAGAACTCTCGGCCCGTGCGGATCGGGAACGGCGCCAGCACTCAGTTCCAGCTCGACGTCTACGGCGAGGTGATGGATGTGCTCTACGAGGCGCGGCGGCACGATCTCGAGCGGGACGAGAACTCGTGGGCTCTGCAGGGAGCGCTGCTCGCGAACCTCGAGCGGCGCTGGCGCGAGCCGGACGAGGGGATCTGGGAAGTCCGAGGTGGGCGTCGGCACTTCACGCACTCGAAGGTGATGGCGTGGGTTGCATTCGACCGGGGGATCAGGACGATCGAGGAGTACGGGCACGAAGGGCCGCTCGAGCGGTGGCGTGCCGCGCGCGACGAGATCCGCGCCGAGGTGCTGGAGCGCGGCTTCGACACCGAGCTGAACTCGTTCGTCCAGTCGTACGACTCGAAGCGGCTCGACGCGTCGCTCCTGACGATCCCGCTCGTCGGCTTCCTCCCGCCCGAGGATCCACGCGTGCACGGAACACTCGCAGCGATCCGGGCCGAGCTCTTCACGGATGGCTTCGTCCAGCGCTACAGCCATGACGCAAACCTCGTGGACGGGCTCCCACCCGGCGAGGGATCGTTCTTCCTCTGCTCGTTCTGGTTCGTGGACAACCTCGCCCTCGTGGGCGAACTCGACGAAGCGGTCGAGATCTTCGAGCGGCTGCTCGGACTCCGAAACGAGCTCGGGCTGCTCGCCGAGGAGTACGACCACGAGCTCGGCCGCCAGGTCGGGAACTTCCCTCAGGCGTTCTCGCACATCGGCCTGATCGCGACGGCGATGACGCTCGAGCGGGCGCTCGCCGCGCGTTAGGTCTCCTCGCCGTCGGCGAGCGAGACGGCGGCATTGACGAGGGCGAGATGGACGAGTCCCTGGGGGAAGTTGCCGAGGAACGCGCCGCTCGCAGGATCGATCTCCTCTGCGAAGAGACCGACGTCGTTGGCCAGCGCCACGAGCTCGCCCATCAAGGCGTTCCCCTCCTCGACGCGACCTGCGCGGCCGAGGACGTCGACCAGCCAGAAGGAGCAGGTGACGAACGCCCCCTCCTGCCCGGCGAGTTCTGTGCTCCGGTAGAGCAGCGGGCCGCCTGCGGAGAGCTCGCGGCGCACGGTCTCGATCGTCGAGACGAAGCGGGGGTCGGTTGCGCTCGAGTAGGCGCAGAGCGCGAGCGAGAGCAGCGATGCGTCGGTCTCCTCGGGAAGATCCGGAGCGCGGAAGTACGCCTCGCGCACGTCGTCCCAGCCTTCCTCCTCGATCCACGCCCGAACCTCGTCCGCGGCTGCACGCCAGGCACCACCTCGGTCAGGCAGCGCTCCTGCTTCGGCGAGCTGCGCCGCCCGGTCGAGAGCCGTCCAGCACATGGCCTTCGACTGGACGAAGTCGTGCATGCCGCCGCGCGCCTCCCAGATCCCGGCGTCCGGCCGCTTCCAGGCAAGGGCGACGAAGTCGGCGAAGCTCGCGAGGAGCGCCCCGGCCTCGGTTCCGAGCGAGCCGGTCTCCTGACGCAAGCGCGAGGCGCTCTCGAGGAGATGACCGTAGTTGTCGAGCTGGAGCTGCCCCGTCGCGGCGTTGCCGACTCGGACCGGGCGCGAGCCGCGGTACCCCGGCAGGTCGAGCTCCTCCTCGTCGGTGCGAACGTCACCGCCGACGGTGTAGAGCGGCGCCACCTCCGGAGCCACCGGGCTCGTTGCCTCGAGCTGCCAGCGGAAGAACGCCTCCGCCTCGTCGCGGAAGCCGAGGTGGAGGAGCGCGCGCGTCGTGTAGATCCCGTCGCGCAGCCACGAGAAGCGATAGTCCCAGTTCAGGGCGCCGCCGATTCGCTCGGGGAGGGACGTCGTCGGCGCCGCCACGATCGCGCCGGTCGGCTCGAAGGTGAGGAGCTTCAGAGTGAGAGCGCTGCGGACGACCGCGTCGCGCCACGGCCCCTCGTACTGCGTCTGGCCGCTCCAGTCCATCCACCAGGCGGAGGTCCGCTCGAGCTCCCGCTCGACCTCGTCTCGGCCGATCACTCCCGTTCCGAGCGCAAAGGTCGCCCTGCCGCCCTCCGCGAGCGTGAACGAGCCTGCACCCGCATCCCATTTCTGCAGGTCGAGCCCCTGGTCCGGCTCGCTCCGCCCGAAGTCGTAGCGCGGCTCGCACCGCCAGCGCATCGGGACCGAGCCCGTGCGCGCATCGACGAGGCGGACGAGCCGCTGCTCGTCGCCGCGCAGCATCGCATCGGTCACGCGGACGGAGCCCGAGGGGGTAGTGAACGTCGTCTCGAGCACGTTCGTGCCCTCGCGGTAGCGGCGTACGGACTCGAAGGGCTCATCGGGACAGAGCTCGAAGCATCCGCCGGCGTCCGCGTCCAGGATCCGGTCGAAGACGGGCGGCGAGTCGACGTGCGGGAAGCAGAGCCAGTCGATCGAGCCGTCGCGCCCGACGAGAGCGGTCGTCCGCCCGTCCCCGATCAGGGCGTAGTCGCGCAAAGGGAGGTAGCCGTCGATCCGCACCGGCAACGTGTGCCCACCGGGGCGACTACCTATGCCCGAAGTGATGCGCGGCGGGCAAGGCCGCACCGACGTCGCTCTCGGCGATCCGGCGGGCGAGCGGGCCGAGGCTCTCGAGCTCGGCGACGACGATGTTCCGGTTCTCGCCGAGCCGTTCGTAACGGCCACGTGCGAGCAGGAGCGGCTCGCCGCGGACGATCGCGCGATGTCGCTCGTAGACCTCCGGCGAGACGATCAGGTTCACCTGGCCGAGCTCGTCCTCGAGCAGCATGAAGACGATCCCGTGCGCGGTCGCCGGTCGCTGGCGCGCGATCGCCAGGCCCGCGAAGGCGACGCTCGAGCGGTGGGGCGCCTCCTGCAACGCATCGCTCGCCAGCACCCCGGAAGGCAGGTGCGGACGCAGGAGCGACAGCGGATGTGTCCCGACCGAGAGGCTCGTCCCCGAGTAGTCGGCGAGCATCCGCTCCCACTCGGTCAGGTCGCGCAGCTCGGGCGTCGCTGCCGTGGGATCGAGCGCGAGCGTCAGCTGGACGTTCTCCCGCACCGGCTTCGGGCGCAGCGCTAGCCCCAGCTCCCAGAGGAGATCGCGCCGCTTGCCCCAGGTGTCGCAGGCGCCGCTCCGGAGGAGCGCATCGAGCTCGCGCGAGTCCAGCGGCGCCCTGCGCGCGAGATCGCCGACGCCTGCGAATGGCCCGTTCGCATCCCGCTCGGCGACGAGCGCGTGCGCGTCCTCGGTCCCGACGGTCTTGACGTAGGCGAGCCCGATCCGGACTGCGCCCTCTTCGAGCACGACCCTGGCCTCGCTCAGGTTGATCTCCGGCGAGCGCACCTCGACACCTCTTCTCTGAGCATCCCGAACCAGGCTTGCGGGCGGGTAGAAGCCCATCGGCTGCGCGTTCAGGAGGGCGCAGAGGAACTCGGCCGGATAGTGGTGGCGAAGCCAGGCGGACTGGTAGGCGAGGAGGCCGAACGCGGCCGCGTGCGACTTCGGGAAGCCGAAGCCGGAGAAGCCCGTCAGCTTGTCGTAGACGAGGTCGGCGGTCGCGGCGTCGACGCCCTTCTCCCCCGCTCCCGCGACGAACTGCGCCCGGAACGCCTCCAGAGCCTCGACGCTCCGCTTCCGGCTCATCGCCCGACGCAGCCCCTCCGCCTCGCCGACCGTGAAGCCGGCGAGCGCCATCGCCACCTCGAGCACCTGATCCTGGAAGACGACGACGCCGTGGGTCTCGCGGAGCGGCTCGCGCAGAAGCTCGTGATCGACAGGCGGCACGTAGCCCGGATCGACGCGGAGCCGCTCGCGCGCGTCGATGTACGGGTGCACGGCCTTCCCCTGGATCGGCCCGGGCCGGACGAGCGCGACCTGGACGGTCAGGTCGTCGAGGTTCTCGGGCTTCGTCCGGAGCAGGCTCTGCATCTGGGCTCGGCTCTCGATCTGAAAGTCCCCGACGGTGTCCGCGCGCTGGATCTCCGCGTAGACGTCCTTGTCGTCGAGCGGGATCCGGGAAAGGTCGATCGGCTCGCCGTAGGCCTCGGCGATCTGCTCGACGCAGTCCTCGACCGCCGAGAGCATCCCGAGCCCGAGCAGGTCGATCTTGAGGAAGCCCGCGTCGGCGCAGGAGTCCTTGTCCCACTGGCAGAGCTGGCGGCCGGTCATCGCCGCCGGCTGCACGGGCACGAGCTCGATGAGGGGCCGCGAGGAGATCACCATCCCGCCCGGGTGCTGGGAGATGTGGCGCGGAAGGCCGCCGATCTCTGCAGTCAGCTCGGCGAAGGCGCGCCAGCGCGGCGAGAGCAGCTTGCGCTCGTACTCCGGAAGCAGCGCGAACTCCTCGGCGACGCGGCCCGCGTTCCAGCCGTCCGAGACGCGGGCGAGCCGCTCCAGCTCGGCGAACGGGAGCCCGAGCGCCTTGCCGACGTCGCGGATCGCACCGCGGGAGCGGTAGGTCGAGAAGCTCGCGACGAGCGAGGCGTGGCGGCGGCCGTAGCGCTCGGTCACCGCCACGATCAGCTTCTCGCGGATGTCGCGCGGGAAGTCGAGGTCGATGTCCGGGACCGACGAGAGCTCGCGGTTCAGGAAGCGACCGAGCGAGAGGTTGCAGGCGACGGGGTCGACGTGCGAGAGGCCCGTCAGGTAGCAGACGATCGAGCCGACCGAGCTTCCGCGGCCGCGACCGGGAGGCAGGTAGCGCCGCGGTGAGCCGGCGCCCCGCACCTGGTCGGCGCACTCGCGCGCGAGCTCGAGCACCTCCCAGTGGAGGAGGAAGAATCCTGCGAGCCCGAGCTCGTCGATCAGCGCGAGCTCCTCCCGCAGCCGCTGCCGCGCCTCTCTGAGCAACGGCCTGTTGCTCGGCGGGTAGCGGTCGGAGAACGCGCCCTCGCAGACCTGCGCGAGCTGGCGGATCGCGGGCTCGCTCCCGTCCGAGAAGTCGGGATAGCGGTAGCCGAGCTCGGCCGTCAGGTCGAACTCGAGCCGGTCGGCGACCTCGGTGCTCCGGCGAACGGCGTCGCGGTCGGCCGGGAAGAGATCGAGGAGCTCCGCAGGTGGCCGGAGGACACTCTCGCGGTTGCCACGCCGCTCGCGCTCACTTCCGTCGAGCGAGGTGCGGTTGCGAATCGAGACGAGGACGTCCTGGAGGGCGGTGCGGCGGCGGCTGTGCGCATGCACGTTGCCGGTGACGACAGTGTGCGCTCCGATGTGCGCCGCGAGGTCGCGCAGACGCGCGTTCCGCTCGGCATCACCACGCTCGTAGGGGCGCTGGAGCTCGACGTAGAAGCGCTCGCCGAAGGCCTGCGCGAGCCCGACGGTCGCGTTCGGGTCGCGGACGGCGAGCCCGTCGCGGGCGCAGCCCGAGAGGCAGACGAGACCCTCGCTTGCCTCGGTGAGGAGCTCCGGATCGAGCGCGGGCGCCAAGAGCTCCCCCTCCTTGGGCCGCGTGCCAGCGTGAGCGGCGGTGAGGAGCCGGCAGAGGTTCGCGTAGCCGCTGGCGGACTCGACGAGGAGGGTCACGTGGCTGCCGCCGACGAGCGTCACCTCGGCGCCGGTGATCGGGCGCACCCCTGCGAGCTTCGCCGCGTGAGCGAACTCGAGCGAGCCGTAGACGCCGTCGTGGTCGGTCAGCGCGAGCGCCTCGTAGCCGAGCTCGGCCGCCCGGAGCACGAGCTCTTCCGGGTGGGAAGCACCGTCGAGGAAGGAGTACGCCGAGTGGGCGTGAAGCTCCACGTACGTCACGCGTATCTCCGAGGATGCGGGCGACGTTGAGGTCTCACATGCGAACACTCGCCGCAACCATGGCCGCGATGACCGTCCTCACGACGGCTCTTCGCACACGCGCTCGCCACGGCCGGGAACGCCCCCGCGCCGACGATTGCCGCCTCGAGGTAACCGCGCGATACTCGCGTGGTGGACGCCCGCGAGCGCTACGACGACCTGGCCGACTTCCTCGCCTTCCGGCACGACTTCGTCGAGCTCTCCCAGATGATGGGTATGCCCTGCGTGAAGGCGCGCGGGAAGATGGTGCTCGGGTTTCCGGCCGGATACGGTGCGATGGTCTTCAAGCTGACCGACCCCGCGGTGCACGCGGAGGCGCTCGGCCTCGAGGGATCCGTGCTCTTCGACCCGGGTGGCAACGGCCGTCCGTTCAAGCAGTGGGTGGTCGTGCCTCCGGCTCATGCCGGCCGGTGGGAGTGGTTTTCCGAGCGCGCGCTCGAGGCTTAGATACGCGTGGAGATCCTTCCTCCCCGCACGGGTGAGTTGATCGGCGACTCCGCGGACCGGCGGATCGAGCTCCTCTGCGACGACGAGGCGCTGCACGCGACCTGGTCGCGCTTCGGGCCCCGGCGGAACGGCGCCTCTCTGCATGTCCATCATCACCACGCTGACCTCTTCTACGTCCTCGAAAGCGAGCTGACGGTGAGCGTTGGGCTGGAGGGAACCGTGGTCGTGCCGGCCGGGACGCTCGTCTACGCGTCGCCGATGGTCGCCCACGGCTTCCGGAACGGCGCGGACGTGGACGTGCGCTACCTCAACTTCCATGCGCCGGGCAAGGGCTTCGCCGACTACCTGCGAGCCGGCCGGGACGGCGTCGAGGACTCGTTCGACCAGGCCGAACCGCCCGCGGACGGCGGCCGCCCGCCCGAGGAGGCGAGGATCGGCGAGACCGACCTCCTTCAGGACGAGATCGAGGTCCACGAGCTCCGGCTCGAGCCCGGCGACGTGCTGCAGCCGCCCGCCGCTCACCGCCGGCTCCGCTGTCTCTTCGTCCTCGAGGGCGCGCTCGCGCTCGCAGACGACGTGCTGGCCGAGGCAGGGACGTGGGTGCGGCTCTCCGAGCCCCGGCAGACGCTCGCATGCGCCGGATCCGAGCCCGTGCGCTTTCTCGACATCCACGTCTGATCGCCCCATTCAGGCGCGCTGGCTGAACCAGCAGCCGGCCTCCTCGTCGCGGAAGACGCAGGCGTTCTGGCCCGACTCGAGCACGACGTCGAAGTAGCGGCGGTCGACCGGATCGTCCGTCCACCAGCGGTCGACGACGCGCCACTCCTCCCTGAGGACGGCCACCCCCAGCCGGTTCACCCGCACCGGGATCCCGACCGCGCTGGCCTCAACCAGCACCGGCCGGGGGGCGTTTATTCGTCCCGCGGAACGAACAGCGATCGTGCCTCGGGAATCCTGGACCACGGCGCCACCTCCACGACGGCGACGACGGAGCCCGAGCCGGTGCTGGCACGCACCTGACGGAGGCCGTCGCTCAGGCGGGCGTTCACCTCGTCGGCTGCGGGCTTGACGAGCTCGAGCTGCTGACCGGTGGACTCCGAGAGCTCGACCGCCTCGAGCCGGAGCTCGAGGACCGGCGCCGGGATCTCCAGGAGCTTCGGGCCGAGCGCCGCCCGGAGACGTGCCCGCTCGGCTGTGGGGTCGCGCATCGTCACCGTCCGCCGCCAGGAGCCGCCGCCGACGAGCCGCGCCGAGAGCGCAAGCTTGCGGAACGGCCTTCCTGCCCGTTCGGGCCGCGCCAGCAGCCGGTCGAGGAGCGCCCCGAAGGCGCGGCGGAGGGTAAGCTCGTTCCCGATCGCCTCCGGGAACTCGAGCGCCTCGGCGAGCTCGGCGGGCGGGCGGCGGCCGTTGACCCGGCCCTTTCCCCCTCCTTGGGCGAGCGCCCACGCCCGCCGCCCATCCGGTCCGAGCCGCTCGGCGACGGAGCCCCCCGGCAACGCCGCCAGCTCTCCAAGCTTTCGCACGCCCAGCCCCTCGAGCTCCGCGTACCGGTTCGCGTCGAGCGGCAGCAGGGAGAGCGGCAGGGGCGCGAGGAAGCGCTCCTCCTTGCCGTCCGCGACGACGAGTGCCTGCCCGGGCCGCGCGACGCTCGCCGCCGCGAAGGCGGCGAACCGGCGCTGCGCAGCGCCCGCGCGGGGGTCCCAGGCTGGTCCGACGGAGGCGAGCGCCCGTTCGAGCGCTGCCTCCAAGCCTCCGTAGAGCCGCTCGACGCCCTTCGTCTCGAAGGTGACGCGGCCGGGCTCCTGCGGCTCGACCGCGAAGCCCGCGTCCTCGAGCCGCTGCAGCACGCCCTCCCACTCGCGCTCGACCGCGGCGGGATCCTGCTCGACGAGGACGAGCTGCGGGCAGGTGGCGAGCGCCTCGCCCATGCGCATTCCCGGCTGCACCCCGGCGAGCTCGGCGGCGGCGGTGACGGGGCCGATCAGGGGCTCGGTTCCGGGGAGCGGCGCGAGCGCCGCCGGCTCGAGCGCCAGCCTCGGCCGGGTACGGAGCGCTGCGCGCAATTCGAAGCCGGGGATGACGAGGCAGGCGATCATACGAACACCTGTTCTATACCCGAACAGGTGTTCCTGTCAAACTCGTTCGAAACATGCCGATGAGGGAGCCCTGACCTCCATGAGCGATACCGCCCTCTTCACTCCCGACGACGTCTTCGACCGCCTCGCCCGGCTGGCCTCGGCAGGCGTCGGCTCCTCCGGTGCGCTCGTCTCTCGTCTCGATTGCGACCGGCACGAGCTGCTCTTCACGGGCTCGGCCGGCGTTCTCGAGATCCCCCGGGGCGAGCGCTCGGAGCTCTCGGAGACGATCTGCAAGCACGTCGTCTCCTCCGGCGGCTGCGTTGCGATCGAGAGCACAAGCGAGAATCCGCTCGTCCGGGACGAGCCCGTCGTCGCAGAGCTCGGCATCGGTGCCTACCTCGGAGTTCCCCTCACCACCCCGGACGGCGAGGTCGTCGGCGTGCTCTGCGCGCTCGAGCGGCACCCGCGGGCCTGGAGCGAGGACGACCGGGAGACGCTCGTCGGCGTCGCAGCCTCGGTCATGACCGAGCTCGAGCTTCGCTCGACCGTCCGCGACAGCATCCATGCCTCGAACGAGCGCGATGCGATCGTCGAGGCGGCGCTCGACTGCATCGTCACGATGGACGCATCCGGGATCGTCCGTGACTTCAACCCCGCCGCCGAGCGGACTTTCGGTTACCCACGCGGGGAAGCAATCGGCCGCCGGCTCGGCGACCTGATCGTGCCACCGGAGTTCCGCAAGCGACACGAGCAAGGCCTTCGCCGCTATCTCGAGACGGGCGAGACGAAGACGATCGGCAAGCGACTGACCATGACCGCCATGCGCGCCGACGGCTCGACGTTTCCCGTCGAGCTGACGATTGCCCGAGTCGAACGTGCGGTTCCCCTCTTCGTCGGCTTCATCCGCGACCTCAGCGAAAGCATCGCTGCCGAGGACGAGTTGAAGGCGGCCGAGGCTCGCTACCGGTCGTTGATCGAGAACATTCCGCTCGTCACGTACATGAACAGTGTCGAGGCGCCGTTCGAGTCCCTCTTCATGAGCCCGCAGGTCGAGTCGCTGCTCGGCTACACGAGTGAGGAGTGGCTGGCGAATCCCGAGCTCGTCCGCACCGGCATTCATCCCGACGATCGCCAACGGATCGAAGAGCTCGCCCGTGATGCTCGCCAACAGTGCATTCCCACGCGCAGCGAGTTCCGCTTCGTGGCACGCGACGGCCGCGTCGTCTGGGTGCTTGATCAGACAATTCCGCTTCGCGACGCCACCGGCGTGATCGTGGGTCTCCAGGGCTTCCTCCTCGACATCACTGAGCAGAAAGCGCTCGAGGAGCAGCTGCGCCAGTCACAGAAGATGGAGGCGATCGGCCAGCTCGCGGGCGGGATCGCGCACGACTTCAACAACATGCTGACTGCGATCACCGGCTACGCCGAACTGATCGGCTACTCGTTCGAGGACGGCGACCCGCGCCTCGATGACGTCGGGGAGCTGAAGCGCGCGGCCACCCATGCGGCCGGGCTGACCCGCCAGCTGCTTGCCTTCAGCCGCAAGCAGATGCTTCTCCCTCGCCGCCTCGACGTCAACGAGATCGTCTCGAGCCTCGAGCCGATGCTCCGCCGCACGATCGGCGAGCAGATCGCGGTCTCCATCGAGCTCGAGCAGGATCTCCCGGCCGTCGAGGCCGATCCCGACCAGCTCGCGCAGGTCGTGCTCAACATCGCCCTGAACGCGCGCGACGCGATGCCCGAGGGCGGCCGGCTCGCGATCTCCACCGAGCGCAGCGGCGCCTGCATCGTGATCGTGGTCGCCGACGACGGGACCGGGATGGACGAAGCGACGCGCGAGCACATGTTCGAGCCGTTCTTCACGACCAAGGAGACCGGCAAGGGAACCGGGCTCGGGCTCGCCACGGTCTACGGCGTCGTCAGCCAGAGCGGCGGCCGGATCGAGGTCGAGAGCAAGCTCGGCTTCGGCTCGACCTTCCGCGTACTCCTCCCCCACGCCCCGGCCGTCAGCGACCTCGTCGCCGCCTGATGCCTCTCATGGACGACAGTCGAATCGACCTTCTGCTCGCGGACAACCCGCACGCAATGTGGGTCTATGAGGTCGAGTCCCTCCGGTTCCTCACCGTCAACGCAGCCGCCATCCGCCGCTACGGCTTCACGTTCGAGGAGTTCCTCGAGCAGACGATCCTCGACATCCGCCCGGAGGAGGACGCGGCCGCGGTGCTCGCCGACATCGAGGCGGCGCAGGAGCTCTCGAACCCCTGGCAGCACCGGCTCAAGGACGGGTCGACGGTCTACGTCGAGATCTACTCCCGCGCGGTGACCTACCACGGTCGGGCGGCGAAGCTCGTCTGGGCCCACGACGTGACGGAGAGCCAGGAGGCACACGTCAGGCTCCTGCGCAGCGAAGAGCGGGGCCGAACCCTCTTCGAGATCGCGAGCGTCGGTATCTCGACCGCCGACCTCAGCGGTCACTTCACCGATGTGAACGCCGCCTTCGTCCAGCTCACCGGCTTCCCTCGCGAAGAGCTTCTGACCAAGCGCGTCGAGGATCTCTTCACGCCGGCGTCGCTCGAGCGGATGACCGAGAACTTCGAGAGCAAGGTGATCGACGGCGTCCGGGCGACCACGTACGAGCTCGATCTCGTGGGCGCAGACGGGGTGACCACACCGATCGAGGTGACGACCCAGGTGCTCTACGAGGGAGAGCTTGCGATCGGGACGCTCGCGGTCAGCCAGGAGATCACCTATCGCAAGGAGCTCGAGGCGCAGTTGCGCCAGTCGCAGAAGATGGATGCGGTGGGGCAGCTCGCGGGAGGGATCGCGCACGATTTCAACAACATGCTGACCGCGATCACGGGCTATGCCGAGCTGATCGGCTACTCGTTCGAGGAGGGCGACTCGCGCCTCGAGGATATCGCCGAGCTGAAGCTGGCTGCCTCGCACGCGGCCGGCCTGACCAGGCAGCTGCTCGCCTTCAGCCGCAAGCAGACGCTGCTCCCCCAGTGCCTCGATGCAAACGAGATCGTCGCCGAGCTGGGTCCGCTGCTCCGCCGCACCCTCGGCGAGCGGATCACCGTTTCCATCGAGCTCGACCCGGCGCTCGCCGAGGTCGAAGCCGACCGAGACCAGCTCGCCCAGGTCGTCCTGAACATCGCCCTGAACGCGCGCGACGCGATGCCGGACGGAGGTCGCCTGACGATCTCGACCGGGAACGTCGAGCTCCGAAACGGCCTCCACGTCGCGATCTCGATCGCCGACACCGGCTGCGGTATGGACGAGGCGACCCGCGAGCACATCTTCGAGCCGTTCTTCACCACCAAGGACACCGGTAAGGGCACCGGCCTCGGGCTCGCAACCGTCTACGGCGTCGTCAGCCAAAGCGGCGGCCGGATCGAGGTCGAGAGCGAACCCGGCCTCGGCACCACCTTCCGCGTCCTCCTCCCCCAGACCTGCACCGTCAGCGACCTCGTCGCTGCCTGAAGCGCTCGACCGCCTCGGCGTGGTCGACGATAGGCGCCGGGTAGTCAGGCGCCAGGAGACCCGGCTCGGACGTGTTTGCAATGGCCGTCAACTCGTCGACGTAGCGGCGGATGTACTCACCCTCCGGATCGAGCTTCTTCGCCTGCGCTGTCGGATTGAAGACGCGATAGGGACGTGCATCGGTTCCGGTGCCCGCGACCCACTGCCAGTTGCCGGCGTTCTGCGCGACGTCGCCGTCGAGGAGCAGGTCATAGAAGTGTTGCGCTCCGACCCGCCAGTCGATCCCGAGGTCCTTGGTCAGGAACGAGGCGGTCACGAGCCGGGCGCGGTTATGCATCCAGCCTTCCCGCGCGAGCTGGCGCATTCCCGCATCGACGAGCGGGAAGCCCGTCCGACCCGCTTTCCACGCCTCGAGCGCCTCGGCGTCGTCCACCCATTCGTCACCGCGAGGTCGCAGATCGACCGTGGCGGTCTCGGGACGGGAAGCGAGGATCTGCGCGTAGTAGTCCCGCCAGCAGACCTGGCGGACGAACGCCTCCGAGCTGGAGCAGCGGACGGCGACCTCCCGGGCCGAGAGGCAGCCGAAGTGGAGATAGGGGCTCAGCCGCGAGGTCTCGCTCATCCCGGCTCCGTATCCCGCCAGCCCGTCGCTCACCCAGCTCTCGAGGCGGCGGCGGCCCTCGCTCTCTCCTCCTCTCGCGACCTCCGGCGACCGGCCGCTCGGTAGGTTCGGCAGATCGCCCGGCTCGACCCCGTGCGGGGTGAGCTCGACCGCGAACAGGGGCTCGCCGAGCGGGAGCGCGCGCCAGGAGCGCCAGTAGGCGGAGAAGACCTCGTAGTGCTCCTTGCCCGCCGGCGCGAGGTCGCCCGGCGGCACGATCGTGATTCCACCGTGCCCGAGCACATCTGCGCGCAGTTGGCTTCGAAGTCGCCCTTCCCGGGCCTGCGCGTACGCGCTCACGTCCGTGCTCAGATGCACGGCTGCGGCGCCGAGTTCCTCCACGAGCTTGACGGTCTCCGCGACGACGTCACCGCTGCGGACGACGAGCGGGATCCGCTCTCTCAGGTCGGCGAGCGACTCGAGCAGGAACCCGACCCGGTTTGGCGCGGCAAAGCTCGACTCCAGGATTCCCTCGTCGAGGACGAACAGCGGCACGACGCGCTCCCCCGCCGCGACCGCGGCGCTCAGCGCGGGCTGGTCGTGCGCTCTCAGGTCGCGGGTGAGGAGGACGACCGAGGTGCGCACGTGCCTGGAGCCTACGGGCAGGCGCTCAGCGCGCTGCGGTCCTGCTCCCGGCGCCGACGCGCGCCCGGCGGATCACGGCGTCACCGGTCTCCCCGGGCCGCCAGCACCCGACCGTGACCTCGAGCCTCGTGGCGCCGTCACGCTCGGAGAGCTCTGCGGCGATCTCGTCGCCGAGTTGCTCGCCGATCTTCTCGTCCGCGCCCGGCGCGAGCAGGGCGATCCGACCCCCGCTCTCGCGGCCGGCGGTTCCGCCGCAGCGTGAGGCGACTCGCTCGACCGAGCTCGCGAGGATCTGGAGGATGGCGTCGCCCGCGGCGTACCCGTGGCGCTGATTGAGCTCGGCGAGGCCGGACAGCCTCGCAATCACGACCGCGAAGGGGCGATTCTGGGCTGCCCCGCGCTTGGCCTCGGCCGCGGCCGACTCGTGCAGGTGGCGGTGACTGTAGAGACTCGGAATCGTGTCGATCGCGGCTGCCACGGTCGCGCCGAGCAGGTGCTCGCCGTCACCCAGCCGGACGGAGATCTCCGGATCGGTGAGTGCCGCGGAGAGCGCGTCCGTCGCGGTCGAGCTGGGCGGGCGCCGTGAGATCTCGTCGGTGAAGAGCCTTACGATCTCCGGGTCGAACTGCGTCCCGGCGCAGCGCACGAGCTCCGCACACGCCTCCTCGACACTCATCCCCGTGCGGTAGGGCCGGTCGGTGAGCATGGCGCTGAACGCGTCCGCAACGGCGATCAGCCGAGCCTCGACGGGGATCTCCTCCCCGCGCAGCTTCGCGGGATACCCCTCTCCGTCCCAGCGCTCGTGGTGGTGGAGGACTGCCGTCGCGACCTCGCGGAGTTCCGGGATCTGCTCGATCAACCGGTAGCCGATCCGCGGGTGCTGCTCGACGATCACGCGCTCCTCCGGGGTCAGCGGCCCGGGCTTGAGCAGGATCAGCTCGCTGATCGCGATCTTCCCGATGTCGTGGAGGAGCGAGGCGAAGATCAGCCGCTCGCGGCGCAGCGAGTCGAGTCCGAGCCACTTCGCGACCGCGAGCACGTAGGTCGACACCTCGCTCGAATGGGTGCGGAGCTCACGATCCTTGGCCTCGATCGCATCCGTCAGCACCTGCACGGTGGCGAGATAGCTCCGCCTGAGGTTTCCCTGGAGCCGTGCGTTCTGCAGGACCGCCCCGGCGTGGTTGCCGATCGTCAGCAGGATCTCGTCGTCGAGCTCCTGGAAGCCGCCTGGCTTGTTCACGCAGACGACGACGCCGGAGAAGCGGCTGCTCAGATAGATCGGGATCGCGCAGAGGTTGTCGATCTCCTCGTCCGCGGGAGTGCGCGGCGAGAGCGGCAGGTCTTCGGGATCCTCCGCACGGATCGTCCGGTCGCTCTCGATCACCTGGGCGGCGAAGTGCTGGGCGACGGCGCTTCCTTCGGGGTCGTGCTGCCAGCCCTCGGCGCAGACGAGATCGAGGTCGCCGTCGCCGTCCTCGTCCTGGCGGGAGAGCAGCAGTCCTTTCTCGGCCCCGAGCAGGTTGATCGCGACCCGCAGGACGAGCGAGCGGACGTCGCTCGTGTCTCCGAGCGGGCCGCGCTCCGTCTGCAGGGCTGCGAGATCGGCGCGAAGGTCGCGGTTGAGGTCGTGCTCGAGCTCGATTGCCGAACGGGCACGAACCAGGGCGTGCTTTCCCTCGGCAATCGTCCCCTCGAGCTCTTCGATCCGGCTCTCGGCGTCGTCGTGCGCGGCGAGGAGCTCCGTCCGCAGCGCCGTCCGCTCGGCCTCCTGCTCGGCGCGCGTCGCAGCGAGCTGCTCCTCGACGAGCCGTTGCTCGACTCTCCGCATCCGGGCCGCGCGCCGGGAAAAGACCACGGCGAGGGCGCCGACGATGGCAGCGGCAAGGACGAAGCCGACCATGAACGTGCCCACGGGCTCCTTTTCTCCTGTTCGCCGCCGTGCAAACGCTAGGCGACGATTTCGGCTGCACCGTCCAGCATCCGGGTGAAGCGTGGGACGACACCCAGGACACCTTCGCGGGCGCAGAAGGCGATGTCCTCCTCCAGGCCGGGAGGGCCGTATGTGCGGGCGTTCAATCCTTCGAGCGCGCTCGGGTAGGCGGCCGCGATCGTCGCGGCAGCTACTGCGGCGTCGGTCGACTCGCCGCCGAGGAGCGCGACGATCCGGCCGGCGCAGTACGCGTCGTCGAGCGCAAACGCGCCCTTGTAGCCCGCGCAGATGATCACCACGTCCTCCCCGCGCTCCTTGACCGACGCCACGAGCGCGTCCAGGTTGAGCAGGCTGCCGAGGAGCACCGTCTCGCAACGCTCGGCAGCGGTCACGATCGTTCTCGTTCCATTCGTCGTCGAGAGGATCAGTGTCTGCGCGCGCGGCTCGAGGAACTCCCGCGGCGACGCACCCACGTCGAAGCCCTCGATTCGGATCGCATCGCGCTCCCCGCCGACGATGCTGTCCGAGAGCTCGGTGCGGAGAGCGCGCGCCTGTTCCAGCTCGGCGACGCAGAGGACTCGCCGGTAGCCGACCGCGAGCGCCTGCGCGATCGTCGAGGTGGCTCGGAGCACGTCGATCACGATCCCGACGGGAGCCGCGGCGGCCTCACCGGGCACGAAGGCGACGTGCACGTTCACGCGGCTAGGCTAATCGCGATGGCCGAGCCGATGACCTGTTACCGGCACCCGAACCGCGAGACGGGCGTTTCCTGCTCGGACTGCGGACGTGGGATCTGCCCGGACTGCATGCGGTTCGCACCCGTCGGGATCCGCTGTCCCGACCACGCGGGTAACCAGAAGGTCGTGCGTGGGATCTCCCGGAAGTCCCCGGCGCAGCTGATGAGGAGCGGCGGCGAAGGCGTGGTCACGCGGGTCCTGATCGGGATCAACCTCGCCGTCTACGCCCTGACCCTCGCGGCCGGCGCGTCGATCAACGGCGTCGGCGGCCGGGTCTACGAGGAGGGCGTGCTCTTCGGCCCGCTCGTGGCAGAGGGCGAGTGGTGGCGGCTCGTGACCTCGGTCTTCATGCACTACGGGCCTTTCCACCTCGCGATCAACATGTACTCGCTCTACCTCCTCGGCGGGGCGCTCGAGGTCGGAATCGGCCGGCTCCGGTTCATCGCGCTCTACCTCGTTTCGGGTCTCGCAGGCTCTGCCGGCGCGCTCCTCCTGAGCCCGAACGCGGCGACCCTCGGCGCCTCGGGCGCGATCTTCGGCGTGATCGGGGCGATCTTCGTCCTCGAACGGCAAGGGGTCAGGGTCTTCCCCGGGAGCGTCGTCGGCCTGCTCCTGATGAACCTCGTCTTCACTTTCGCCTTCCGCGGCTCGATCTCGGTCGGCGGCCATCTCGGCGGCCTCGCCGGCGGGATGCTGGCGGCGCTCGCGCTCTCGCGCTTCGGCCGCGGCCACGCCGCCTACGGGAAGCCGGGTCTCGTCGGGATCGCCGGGCTCGTCGGCGTCGCGGTCGCGAGCCTCGCGATCTCGTACGTCAGCGTCACGAGCTAGGTGGGGCAACACGTCGACGTCGGTGGGCGACGCCTCTGGACGTCGCTGAAAGGAACCGGTTCGCCGACCGTGGTCCTGGAGGCCGGCGGCGGCGACGACTCGTCCGTGTGGTCGGCGATCGAGCCGGAGATCCGTGAGCGGAACGACGTGCGCACGCTCGTCTACGACCGCGCAGGTCTCGGTCGAAGCGATCCGCCGCGGTCCGGCGAGTACCGGATCGACGACAAGGCCACCGCGCTCGTGCGCGCGCTCGACGCGCTCGAACTGACCCGACCGATCGTGCTGGTCGCCCACTCTTACGGCGGCTTCGTGGCGGCGCTCGTCGCGGCGAGAGATGCCCGAGTTGCGGGAGCGGTGCTCGTCGACGCGAACCTGGCCCCGTTCTTCGACGAAGCCGAGGTCGAACGCCTACTCGCGCTGTACACCCCTCAGTTTCCGGCACTGGAGGAGCAGGCGCCGGAGCTCGCGAAGGTGATGATCCCGCTCATGCGCGCCTACCCCGCGACGGCTCGCCGGCTCCGGGCGGTCGAGTATCCGCCGGCGATGCCCACGATCGACATCGTCGCGGAGCATTCCTGGGGCTCGACCCCCGAGCAGAACGACGCCATGCGGCGCGTGCACGCCGAATTCGTGGCGGCAGCGCCGGAGGCCCGCGAGGCCGTGCTCGCCGAGGGCAGCGGACACTCTGTGATGCGCGACCGCCCCGACGTCGTGCTCCACGCGATCGCGAACATAGTCGAGCGCGTGCGGTCGGCGTAACGCGCCGTGCCCCCGCCCCTCGCGGCGACCTCGTTGCCTCAGCTTCCTAGAGTTCGACGCGGGCGTCCCGCGCGCCGGGATCATCGGCCGAGCGGTACCGTCTGAGCGCGTAGAAGGGGCGAGGAAGGAAGCTCGGCTAGCCGCCGATCGCGACGGCGCCGACGCCCTGCTCCGCGAGCGCGGCCTGGGCGGCTGCGAGGCGCGCGAGCGGGACGCGGTAGGGCGAGCACGAGACGTAGTCGAGCCCGAGGCCGTGGCAGAAGGCGACGGACTTCGGCTCGCCGCCGTGCTCGCCGCAGATTCCGAGCTTGATCTCCTCGCGGACGCTGCGCCCGCGCTCGACCGCGATCCGCATCAGGTCGCCGACGCCCTCCTGGTCGATCGTCTCGAAAGGATCGCGCTCGAGCACGCCCGACTCGAGGTACTGCGAGAGGAAGCGACCGCCGTCGTCGCGTGAGATCCCGAGCGCGGTCTGGGTCAGGTCGTTCGTGCCGAAGGAGAAGAAGTCGGCGTGCTCGGCGATCTCGTCCGCGCGGATGCACGCGCGCGGGAGCTCGATCATCGTTCCGACGATGTACTCGAGCTCGCCCTCCTCCTCGGCGACGCGTACGGTCAGCTCCCGCAGCCGCTTCAGCTCCTCGCCAAAACCGACGAGCGGATGCATGATCTCGACGAGCGGCGCCGCCCCGGTCTTCTCGCGCACCGCGATCGCGGCTCGGGCGATCGCCCGTACCTGCATCTCGTAGATCTCCGGGAACGAAAGCCCGAGCCGACAGGCGCGCCACCCGAGCATCGGGTTCGCCTCCTGGAGCGAGCGGATCCGCTCGCGCATCCGCTCGTCCTGCTCGTCCTCGAGCGCGGGCAGGAACTCGTGCAGCGGCCAGTCGAGGAGCCGGATCGTGACCGGTAGTCCGGCCATCGCCTCGAAGATTCCCTCGAAATCGCCCTGCTGGATCGGGAGAAGCCGGGCGAGCGCGGCGCGGCGGCCCTCCTCGTCGGCGGCGAGGATCATCTCGCGCACCAAACCGAGCCGTTCTGCCTCGGCGAACATGTGTTCGGTCCGGCAGAGGCCGATTCCCTCGGCCCCGAACTCGCGGGCCTTCGCCGCGTCCTCGGGGTTGTCGGCATTCGTTCGCACCTTGAGGCGGCGCATCCCGTCGGCCCACTCGAGGATCGAGGAGAAATCGTCGTTGATCTGCGGCGGGACGAGCGGGACGGAGCCGACGATCACCTCGCCGGTGCCGCCGTTGATCGTGATCGTGTCGCCTTCCTTGAGCTCGTGCCCGGGCAGACGCGCGGTCTTCGCCTTCACGTCGACGTGCAGTGCTTCACAGCCCGTCACGCAGGGTGTTCCCATTCCCCGGGCGACGACCGCCGCGTGCGAGGTCAGCCCCCCGTGGGCGGTCAGGATCCCTTTCGCCTGCACCATTCCGTGGAAGTCGTCGGGGGTCGTCTCCCAGCGGACGAGGATCACGCTCTCGCCGGCCTTGCCGCGCTCCTCCGCGGTGTCCGCGTCGAAGACGATCGTGCCGCTCGCGGCGCCCGGCGAGGCGTTCAGTCCCTTCGCCACGACCACGACCTCGGCGGTCGGGTCGATCATCGGGTGGAGGAGTTGGTCGAGCTGCGCCGGGTCGATCCGGGCGACGGCCTCCTCCTTGGAGATCAGCCCCTCCTCGACCATCTCGACCGCCGCCCGGAGCGCCGCCGCCGCGGTCCGCTTGGCGCTCCGTGTCTGGAGGATGAAGAGCGTGTTCTCCTCGACGGTGAACTCGATGTCCTGCATGTCGCGGTAGTGCTCCTCGAGCCGGGCGATCGTCGCCAGCAACTGCTCGTAGGCCGCGGGCAGCAACTCGCCCATGCGCTCGATCGGCTCGGGCGTCCGGATCCCGGAGACGACGTCCTCGCCCTGCGCGTTCTGGAGGAACTCGCCGTAGAGGCGGCTCTCCCCGGTCGCGGGGTCGCGCGTGAAGCAGACGCCCGTGCCCGAGGTGTCGCCCTTGTTCCCGAAGACCATCTGGACGACGTTGACGGCGGTGCCGATGTCGTCGGGAATCTCGTAGGTGCGCCGGTAGACCTGCGCGCGCGGCGAATTCCAGGAGTCGAAGACGGCGCGGACGGCGCGCTCGAGCTGGGCCCGCGCGTCCTGGGGGAAGGGCCCGCCCGTCTCCTCGGCGTAGATCGCCTTGTACGTCTCGATCAGCGCGGCCAGATCGGCCTCGGCGAGGTCGGTGTCCTGCTTCACCCCGCGCGCGGACTTGAGATCGGTGAGCGCCTGCTCGAAGCGGTAGCCCTCGACCCCCTCCACGACCTCGCCGTACATCTGGATCAGGCGTCGGTAGGAGTCGTAGGCGAAGCGCTCGTTCCCGGTCGTCTTCGCCAGTCCGGCGACCGCGTCGTCGTTCAGGCCGAGGTTGAGAATCGAGTCCATCATCCCGGGCATCGAGACGGCCGCGCCCGAGCGGACGGAGACGAGGAGCGGGTCGTCGGGGTCGCCGAAGCGCTTGTCGGCCTTGCTCTCCAGGGCACCGATGTGCTCGGCGACCTCGGCGTCGAGCCCCTCCGGGAGCGTGTTCCCCTCCGCCATGTAGGCGCGGCACGCGTCGGTCGTGATCGTGAACCCGGCCGGGACGGGGACGCCGAGTGCGGTCATCTCCGCGAGGCCGATCCCCTTGCCGCCGAGGAGCTCGCGCCCCCCGCTGGTCTCCTCGTCGAAGGCGTAGACGTAGCGCATGGGCGCCGATGTTCGCACACCCGCCGGAGAGGTCGGGCGGGTGCCCGGTCGGCACGGCGTCATACTGCGGCGCGTGAGCGGCCACATCCTCGCAATCGGCGGCGGCGGGATCCTCGACCCCTCCTCCCCGCTCGAGCGCCACGTGCTCGAGCTCGCCGGGGTGTCGAAGCCTCGCGTCTGCTTCCTCGCGACTGCGGTCGGCGATCACGCGGAGCGGGTTCTCAGCTTCTACCAGGCGTTCTCGGAGAGTGGCTGCGAGCTGACGCACGTCGAGCTCTTCGGGATGCCCGACAAGCCGGGCGACCGGGTTCGGGCCCAGGACGTGATCTACGTCAGCGGCGGGAACACGGCGAACCTGCTCGCACTCTGGCGCGTGCACGGGATCGACAGTGCGGTTCGCGACGTCTGGGAGGCCGGCGGCGTCCTCGCGGGGTGGAGCGCGGGCGCGAACTGCTGGTTCGAGGACAGCGTCACGGACTCGTTCGGGCCTCTCCGCGGGCTCGGCGACGGGCTCGACCTGCTGCCGGGCAGCTTCTGTCCGCACTACGACGGCGAAGTGCTCAGGAGGCCGACCTATCGCCGGCTCGTCAAGGAGGGCATGCCCCCCGGCCACGCGGCGGACGACGACGTCGCTTTCGTCTACTCCGGCAGCGAGCTGCTGGAGATCGTGACCCAGCGCGAAGGAGCCCGCGGCTACCGCGTCACGGCCGAGGGAGAGGAGCCGCTCGAGGCCCGGTTGTTGTGAGGCGGCTCTCGATCGTGGCGAGTGCGAGCTGCTCCGGCAAGACGACGCTCGGGCGCGAGCTCGCGCGCAGGCTCGACGTGCCGTTCGTCGAGCTGGACGCGCTCCATCACGGCCCGAACTGGATAGGACGCGAGCGCGGAGGAGATGCGCGCGAAGGTCGGGCCGATCGTCGCCGGGCCCGGCTGGGTGATCGACGGAGGCTACCGCGCGAAGCTCGGCGATCTCGTCATTCGCAACGCCGATCTCGTCGTCTGGCTCGACCTGCCGCTGCGAGTCTGGCTCGTGCGGCTCCTCCGGCGGACGACCGGCCGCGTCCTCCGCCGCGAGGAGCTCTGGAACGGGAACCGGGAGACGCTGCGCAACGTGATCTTCAGCCGCGAATCACTCCTCTGGTACTCGCTCGCGAACTTCTGGCGCCGCCGCCGCCTCTACCCGGCGGAGCTCGCCCAGTACAAGGTCGTGCGTCTGCGTACGCCGAAGGAGGTGGCGCAGTGGCTCGCGACGTTCGCCTGAGCAGCGGCGACCGCGTGCTGTTTCCAGCCGACGGGATCACGAAGGGCGACCTCTTCGAGTACTACGACGCCGTCGCGCCGGCGATCGTGCCGCACCTGCGCGACCGGCCCTTCACGATGAAGCGCTGGCGTGAGGGGCTCGAGGGCGGCTCGTTCTTCCAGAAACAGGCGCCGAAGGGGATCCCGGACTGGCTCCCGACGCGAACGTTCACGACGCACCCGAGAGAGGGTGGCTCCCGGGAGGTCGACTTCCCGCTCGTCAACTCCCGCGAGGCGCTCCTCTGGATGGTGCAGATGCACTGCATCGACATGAACGCGTGGTACTCGCGTGTCGACAAGCCGGACCGGCCCGACTACGTCCTCTTCGACCTCGACCCGCCTGACGGTGCGTTCGCGCTGGCGGTACGGGCGGCAAAGCTCGTCCGGGCGGCGCTCGACGAGCTCCGCCTGCGCTCGTACGTGAAGACGAGCGGCGCCGACGGGATCCACGTGCTCGTCCCGATCACCCGGCGCTACGCGTTCCGGCGCACGCACGAGTTCGCGGAGGTGGTCTCGAAGCGGCTCGCGGCCGAGAACCCCGGTGTGATCACGACCGAGTGGCTGAAGAAGAAGCGTGACGGCGTCCTCCTCGACTACCACCAGAACGGCGCCGGCAAGACGATTGCGTCCGCCTATTCGGTCCGGCCGAAGCCGGGCGCGCCGGTCTCGACACCGCTCGACTGGGACGAGTTGACGCCGAAGCTCGACCCGCGCCGGTTCACGATGAAGGCGGTGCTGGAGCGAGTCGAGGAGAGAGGCGATCTGTTCGAGCCTGTTCTGCGAGGCGGCCAGAGCCTGCCGACGCTCCCCGAGTCGCCAGAACCGAGCCGGCCAGGACGAGGACGAAGCCGACGCCCATCCCCCACGTGAACCTCTCGTCCAGGATGCTGACGCCGAGGATCGCGGCGACGGCCGGGTTCACGTAGGTGATCACGGTCGCCCGGACCGGCCCGATCTCCGCGATCAAGGCGAAGAAGAGGAGAAAGGCCACCGCAGTGCAGACGACGGCCAGGCCCAGCACCGATCCGATCACTTTTCCCGACGGAAGCGTCGCGGGGAAGCTGAACGCGGCGATGGGAGCGAACACCACACCCGTCACCGCGAGCGAGGCCGCGATCACCCCGAGCACCGGCAGGTCGGAGAGCCAGCGCTGGAGGATCACCGGGCCGACTGTGTAACAGACCGCGACGAGGCCGATCTCGGCGATCGGGATGACGCTCGCCCCCTCGAGGCCCAGGCCCACGATCGCCGCGACCCCGACGAGCCCGAGCGCGAGCCCCAGGGCGTTCGTGCGGCCGAGCCGCTCCCTCGCGCCGCTCGTGGCGGCGATCACGGCTCCGACGAGCGGAACGGCGGCGAGCAGCAACCCGGTCAGCGAGCTCGAGACCTGCTGCTCCGCCGCGGCCAGCAGAACCCAAGGAAGCGCGATCTCGATCCCCGAGAAGGCGAGGATCGGGAGCCAGTAGGGCAGGAGGCCCGGAGCTCGCGTCGGGCGAGCGCGATCGGGAGGAGGAGCAGGGCGGCGACCGCCGTCCGGGCAAGCACGAGTGTCGCGGGGCTCAGCTCCTCGACGGCGACCCGGATCAGGAGGTACGGGATCCCCCAGATCGCGCACATCGCGGCGAAGAGGATCGCGCCCCGTCTCGTCATCGAGCCCTGCCTCATTCACCCACGGTACGGATCGAGCCCGAGGCTGCGCGACGCCGATTCCTACTGAGGACGATCAGACGGGCGAATCGCTAGAGCAACTCGGCGATGAGCGAGGCCGCCCGGGCGGCACCGTCGCTTGCGACCGGCCGGTACGAGACCTCTCTGCCGATCTCCTCGGCGATCGCGGCCGCGATCTCCGCCGGACCGTCGGCGTCGAAGTCCATGCGCCGCCCCGCGCCGTAGCGCTCGAGCCGGTGGCGGACGTGGAGGTTCTGCTCGAAGTGATGGCGGAGCGGAAAATAGAGGAACGGCCGCCCGTTCGCGGTCAGCTCCATCGAGGTGGTCAGGCCTCCCTGGACGACGGCGAGGTCACACGCGGCGAGATGCCGGTAGAGGTCGTGGACGTAGGCTCGGATCTCGAGGCCCGGGTGCACCGGCAACGAGGCTGGGTCGATCCGGGGGCCCGCCACGACGATCATCCGGAGGCCGTCCACGCGCCGGGAGGCCTCGGGAAAGGCCTCGATCACCCGGAGCAGCAGGTGGTGTCCCACACCCGAGCCCCCGACGGTGACGATGCACACGCGCTCGTCAGGCGCGTACCCGAGCTCGTGTCGAAGGGCTTCACGGTCGGCGAACGCAGCGGGGTCGAAGCCCGTCACGTAGCCGGGGAAGTCGTAGTGCTCGCCCGTCCAGTCGCGGATCGCCGGCAGGTTCGGGCCGAAGCGATCCGGGACGACGTCCTCCGGGTCACCGATGAAGAGCGCCCGGTCACGGAGCCTCGGCGTGCGCGCGATGTGCTCGATCATCTGGGCGTTGGAGTCGGCGGTCAGGAACGCCTCGCGCTCGCCCCCGTCTTCCATCGGCAGCCAGCCGACGAAGTCCGTCAGCCAGACGTAGGCAGCGCGCTTCTCCTCCGGGTTCTCGTGCAGGTAGTAGTCGAGCTCCCAGGCCTCGTCGCCGATCCAGAGGTCGTACTGGTCGTCGCGGACGATGTCGTGGAAGACCATGAAGTTCGCGAGCAGGATCTCGTCCATCCGCCGGATCGCATGGAAGGCGTGCAGGTCGTGCTCGGCGCACTCGCTCTCGATGTGACGGGACTCGTTGGCGAGGTGGACGCTGCCCGGGTGGATCCGCTCGCCGCGCGACTCGAGCACCGCCGTCACCGGGTGCTGAGCCAGCCAGTCGATCTCGAGATCGGGATGGAGCTTGCGGAGCTCGTCCGCGATCGCCCCGTCCCGCTGCGCGTGGCCGAGGCCGATCGGCGAGGAGACGAAGAGCGCGCGCTTCGGCCGGGAGCGGCCGCGCACCCATCGGGCGGGGTGCGGTGCCGGCTGCACGAAGTCTCGGAGGAGGAGGTTCAACTTCACGGGGTCGCGCACGTGCGGCGCGTGCCCCGATCCCTCGAGCAGGACAGGGCGACCCCCGCTGTGCTCGGCGAGCGCGAGCCCCTGCGTGTGCGAGACCACGGCATCGGCCTCGCCGTGGATCACGAGCACGGGGCACTGCACACGGCCGGCGAGCTCCCGAGCCTCCTCGGGTGTCAGCGTCCTGCCGCCCTGCGCGGTCACGAGGATCTCGGCGCTCGTCTCCAGCCCCCAGCCGACGCAGTCCTCGATGGGCTTCGTCGAGTGCGGCTCGGTGAAGATCCGATCGAAGAAGAACTCGAGGAAGCCGCGGTAGTCGCGCAACCAGGAGTGCTTGTTGTACCGCGCCCAGCCCTCGTCGGTCACGAGCTCCTCGTCCCAGGAGTGAACCAGCCGTTCCCGCAGGGGCTCGCCTCCGCCGGAGTAGGCCGGGCCGATGAAGACCGCGCCTTCGACGCGATCGGGATGGTTCGCGGCGAGCAACAGGCCTCGTTGGACGCCGAGCGAGAACCCTACGACGCATGCCCGGCCGGTGCCGGTCGCGTCGAGCACCGCAAGCGCGTCCGCTGCGAACTCGTCTTCGTCGTAGGCCGCCGAGTCGTCGGGTCGATCGGAGCGTCCGTTGCCCCGTCCGTCGAAGGTGACGACGCGGCAGTGGCGTGCGAGGTACGGGATCTGCATCTTCCACTGCCTCGAGTGGATGATCGACCAGGTCGGCAAGAGCAGGACGGTCGGCTCGCCGCTGCCGTAGACCTCGTAGAAGACGCGTACGCCGTCACGCTCGACGAAGCCCGTCTCGTCCGGGTAGCAGGCGCGGCTCTGCTCGTGTGCGCTGCGCTCAGTCGTCGCCATTGAGCGACTCCTCGATCCAGTCGAGCAGCTCCGCATGTCCCTCGTCGATCCCGAGCTGCCGCTCGAGCATCATCCCCTGGTTGAACGTCGCCACGAGCGCGACGAGCGCCGGCAGCGGCAGCGCAAGGCCGAGGTCGTCGCGCGCCTGGGCGAAGGCCTCGGTCAGCACGACGCGCCACTCCTCGGTGACGTGCGCGATCCGAGCGCGCAGATCGGGCCGGCTCCAGGCGAAGGCCTGCAGTTCGAGCCAGATCTTCTGGTAGCGCGCGTCCGCCTCGAGGTACGTCATGGCCTGCCGCCACTTGTCCAGGAACGGCTCGTCCCCGGCGTAGAGCGCTCGCTGCCGCTCGATCAGCCGCGCCGTGAAGCGTTCCAGCGTCTTGGCCATGACGTTCTCGATCGAGCCGAAGTAGTAGTGGACGAGACCGTGGTTGACGCCTGCCTCCTCCCCGAGCCGGCGGGTGGTGACGGCGGCGTGGCCCGATGCGACGAGCAGACGCTCTGCAGCGTCGAGCAAGGCGGCTTCGGCGTCGGTACGTGGGGTCGAGTGGGCGAGGTTAGTCATTCGGCTTAACCATATGACTAAATCATTTCCCCGCTCGTGTCAACTCCTCCCGCGCCGTGAACGCAGCTCTGCCAGCCAGGCCAGTCCGCGCAACCCGAGCCAGATCGGTGTCAGCAAGACGTAGAAGACGAAGTCGGCGGCCGCGAGGATCGTCAGCCAGAGCGCCCAGCGCCACTTCGGCACCGGCGGCTTGGGCCTCATGTGACGGGCGCACCCTGGCGGCGGCGGTCGACGAGGCGGATCACGCGGTGGGCGGTCTCCTCGATCGAGAGCCCGGTCACGTCGATCACGGGGCAACCGAGCCGTCGATGCAGAGCTGCGGCCTCGTCGAGCTCCTCGTAGATCTCCAGTAGCTCCGAGTAGACCTTGTTCTTCCCGGCGCCCATCGCCTTCACGCGGTCGGCCCGGATCTCGCCCAGCCGCTCCGCGTCGATCGTCAGGCCGACGATCTTCGTCGTGTCGACGTCGTGGAGCTCGGGCGGGGGCGTGATCCCCTTGACGATCGGCACG
>Ga0136611_10000204_pt1 | contig 36549 bp, 27 predicted proteins | sample AntDrymUQ2232306_2_FD_106645 | JGI IMG/M metagenome (GOLD analysis project Ga0136611, IMG submission 106645) | Polar desert sand microbial communities from Dry Valleys, Antarctica - metaG UQ223 (23.06) | ecosystem: Environmental > Terrestrial > Soil > Desert | place: Antarctica: Dry Valley...
CATCGTATCGGTTCGACCTTGATGCAGACGACGAGGAGCAGGTGGTTGATTGGGAGGCTGCTACTCCGCAGGGCCAGGCGGTTGCTGGTTCGGGTTCGGCAGCAGTGACAGCAGGTGGACGAGCGCCGGGTCAGTGACGTCGCGGCGCGTGCCGAGCCGGAATGAGTCAACGATGAGGTGCGGCTCACGGGTGAGGTAGTCCTCAGCCTGGAGGAGTGTTTCGAGCTTGTCGATCTGGCGGACGAAGCGTGCCTCCGGAGTTTGTCCGGCTTCGTATTCCTCCCAGAGTGCGCGGATGGTCGCGGCACTGTCGGGCGGGAGGTCGGTGAGGAGTGTTTCGAGTGCGGATCGCTCAGTGGTGTGCTTTGCGTGCTGGGCGGAGGCTGAGTAGGCCGGAGAGGCGCGGAATCGAACGGGATCAATCTGGCCTTCTGGGTTGCGGAGGTCGTCGAACGGGGTGACATCTCCAGCGAGGGCTTCCGGGAGATCGTGCAGCAGGGCGAGGAGCAAGACACGCTCGCTATCCAGAGCCGCGCGATCGCGGGCCAGCAGCCATGCTAGGAGGGCGACGGCCCAGGAATGGTCGGCAGAAGATTCCGGGTCGGTGACGCCGCGATCAATCCAGCCCTGACGGCGCACCTGCTTCAGGCGCAGGGCGAGCGACCAGAAACGGAGCACAGCTTCGACGTCCGCGAGTTTCGGGGCTGTGTCGGTCATGTTGACGCCGATCCAACTGGCACGGTTTCGGGCGCGGGGTCGTCTGCATGGACGCCAAGGCGTCTGCCGACGATGGCTCCGATAATGAGCAGCACGGCGACGAGCAGGGCAACGGGACGCACGTCGAGGAGGTCGACGGCGAGTCCGACGCCGAGCGTCGGTACGAGTGCGATGGCGCGACCGAGGGTAGATTCGGTGGCGAAGAGCTGGCCGCGCACGTCTTCGGGTGCGCGCTGAAGCATGACGGTGCGTGATCCGACGCTCGTCAACGCCGAGCAGAAACCCGCCGGAATCGAGATCAGCATGGTCGTGGCGGTGAGCGCCTGGAGTCCGAGGGTGTCTTCGACACGCGGCAGAGTTGCTATTGATTCGTGGAGTGCGACAGTGATCTGATCCACGAGTCCCAGTGCGGCGATGGCGAGTGCGAAGCCGAACAGGCCGATGGTAGCGACGCGGCCATGCCCGAGCATGCGACCGAGCAACGGGGCGAGTTGCAAGCCAATTGTCAGGCCGATGACAGCGGGTGCGAAGACGAAGACGGTGTTGTTGGCGTCAGTGTCGAGGACGTTCACCAGGAAGTGTGGGACGATGACGATGAGGGTGCTCATGCCAACGCCGATCAGGACCGCATTGAGCAGCGCTCCGAAGATCGGGCGATCGGCACGGGCAACCTGCCAGCCACGGCGAAGGGCTAGGGGTGGGCGTTGCGATAGGCCAGCTTCAAGAGCGGTTAGGCGTCCCATTTTCAGATGGAACCAGGCGGCGGAGAGGTAGAGGGCGGCGGAGACGCCGAATAGCACGCGTTCGTCGGGAAGCATGAGGAGCAATGGGGCGAGCATGACCATGCCGAGCACCTGGGCGAGGATGAGCGCCAGGTTCGCGCGCGAGTTGGCTTCTGCCAGTCGACTTGCAGGCACGATGCGGGCGAGGATGGCCGACTCGGTTGGCGAATAGAATTGATGGACGGTCCAAATGCCGAGAGTCACGGCGAAGATGGTCACGAGGTCGGCAGATGCGCGTAGCATCAGCGCGACAATCACAGCGCGGACGACATCGAGCAGGATCAGGAAGGCGCGTTGCGGCAGGCGGTCGGCCAGCCAGCCTCCGAATAGGCCGAAGATGAGGGATGGGATGATCGAGCAGACGACGAACAATGAACCGTAGATACTCTTATCGGTGCGATCGACGATGAGAATGAGCAGGCCGTAGAGCAGCGCACCCTGGCCGGCCTGGCCGAGCAGTCGCGCGAGCCAGTAGTTGCGGAAGACTGGCAGGCTGAGCAGACCATAGCGGGTTGCTGGGATGGCGACGGGTGCGGGTGCGTTCATGAGTCTGACTTTAGTACGTTGTTGGGAAGTCTACTGCGGAAATTCTCCCTGCAATGCTGGCGTGCATGGGTTTCTGTTCTTTGGGCGATCGAAGCGTCTGGCAGGAAGCCAGTTTGTGATCGCGCGCATGATCGACATAACTAAAGTGAATGAATCGAGGGATTGCCATAGGCTGCGATGAAGTAGTTGACTCGGGGTTGCTCAGAGCTACGCCACGGCGATGTGTTCTGGTTGGGCCGAAACGAAACATCTCCGCTCCTGGTTATGAGACTCCGGTTGGAGATTCGTGGGTTCACACCTCAGTAGTGGACCACAGTGAATATACCACCCTCCTGTAGGAACGGGTTTCCCCCCCCGAACGTAGTAGACCAGACCAATCTGCAACCAGCCCGCGTCGCCTCCAGGCCGTTTCGGTTTCTGGCATCGTGTCCGCACGGTGTGACGGCACATCGGCGCGTCCGGTCGCCGACGCGGGCGGGTTGCAGGTTGGTCGCGTCCCAGACGTTCGGGGAAGAAACCCGCCCCTACAGGATGGTAGTACATGCTCTGTGGTCCACTACTCAGATTGAAGGGTCATGACGCGGGAATGAGTGCAAAAGCGATCGTGATACGAGGCATTCCCCGTGCCGTGCGAGCTATTTACGTCGGACTACACGCTTTTGGGGCCAATTGTCTTATCCTTATAGATAGTCACCGTCGCGCAATGGGGCGCGAAGTTCCCCTGACGGGCCGGGTGTACCGACGCTGTCGGGTTGCATTCGCCGTTATCTCAGCATCATAGAGGAGTCACGACGAATATGATGGACCCAAGCGGTCGATCCAAACCACCGAAGAAAGACGCTTCCGGACCGGGCAAGCCTGGCGCGAAGGGCGGACCATCGAATACGCGGTTGCGCATGCCGAGCTGGATGTTCTGGCTCGTGCTGGCGACGCTGTCGGCTGGCTACATTTATGTGTTTCTCTGGCCGGAGGAAGACTCGCGTATGAACGTGACCTACTCGCAGTTGATCGGAGCTGTTGAGGACGGTCGGGTTAAGACGGTTGATATTGAAGGACAGACGGTTACCGGAGAGTTCAACGACACGCTGAAGTGGACTGGGACCGAGCTGCTTGATGCTGATGAGCCGGTCCCCGCCGTTGTCGATGAAGACGATGTCGTTACGGACGATCAGTTTGACGCGACGATCCCAGCGGGAGACGCACAGCGCGACTTCCTGGCACTTGTGGAAGAGAACGGCGTTGCGTTTGACGTAACGGAGGAGCGGCAGTCGATTCTGCCGAGCCTGCTGATCAGTGTGTTACCACTGGCGTTGTTCCTCGGGCTGATCGTGCTCATGGGCCGCAACATGTCGCGCGGTCAGCAGAACGTGTTTGGGTTTGGACGCTCGAAGGCGAAGATGTATGACCCGGAGCGACCGCACGTCACGTTTCAGGATGTGGCTGGTGAGGAAGAGGCCAAGCTCGAACTGACCGAGGTGGTCGATTTTCTGAAGAATCCGACCAAGTACCATCAGATCGGGGCGCGGTTGCCGCGCGGTATTCTGCTGATTGGCCCTCCCGGAACGGGTAAGACGTTGTTGGCGAAGGCGGTGGCTGGCGAGGCCGGTGTGCCGTTCTTCTCGGTCAGCGCGTCAGAGTTCGTGGAGATGTTCGTCGGCGTTGGCGCGAGCCGCGTGCGCGATCTGTTCGAGCGGGCCAAAGCAGCGTCGCCAGGCATTATCTTCGTTGACGAACTGGACGCGGTGGGTCGGCAGCGTTTCGCGGGAGTTGGCGGTTCGAACGACGAGCGCGAGCAGACGTTGAACCAGCTGCTGGTTGAGATGGACGGGTTTGACGTTCATCAGGACGTGATCGTGATCGCGGCGACGAACCGGCCCGATGTACTCGACCCCGCGCTGCTGCGACCGGGCCGCTTTGACCGGCAGGTGACGGTTGGGTTGCCGGATCGCAAGGGGCGTGAGGCGATTCTCAAGATCCATTCACGCGGGATTCCGATCGACAGCAGCGTCGATCTGATGTCGATCGCGGGCGGCACGCCGGGCTTCTCCGGTGCGGACCTGGCGAACCTGGTGAACGAGTCGGCGCTGACCGCAGCGCGGCGCAATCGGAAGACGGTGACGAGGCCCGACTTCGATGAGGCGCTCGATAAGATCGTGCTGGGGACAGTGCGCACGGCGCTGATGAACGAGAAGGACCGGCTCGTCGTTGCGTACCACGAAGCGGGCCATGCGATTGCAGCGCACTTCTCACCGGGGGCTGATCCGCTGCGGAAAGTGTCGATCGTGCCGCGCGGTCGATCGCTGGGTGTAACGATCCAGGTGCCGAGCGAAGATCGCTACAACTATCCGAAGGACTACCTCACGTCGCGCATCGCGGTGATGATGGGCGGGCGTGCTGCGGAGATCATCGCGTTCAACGAGATAACTACTGGAGCGCAGAACGACCTCAAGGAGGCGACTGCCCTGGCGCGCCGGATGGTCGGCCTCTGGGGGATGAGCGACGAGATCGGGCTCGTGTACCTCGGTACCGGCGAGCAGCATGTCTTCCTGGGACGTGAGTTGACGCAGGATCGCGATATGAGCGCAGCGACACTCGATCGGGCGGACGCAGCAGTGCGGAAGTTCGTGTCGGAAGGCATGGACCACGCGATTCGGTTGCTGAACGAGCGACGATCTGATCTTGATGCGATGGCGCAGAAGTTGATGGAGGAAGAGACGCTCGACGAGGAAGAGATCACCAAGCTGCTCGGAGTCCCACCGATTCCGGACGAAATGGCAGCGATGGTCGCTACGGAACTGGAATAACGGTCCTCGACAGACGCGCGACTCGACACCCCGCCCTCACAGGGCGGGGTGTTGCATACTCAGAGAGGGTCGGACTGACAACGGACAATTCTGTTCGGTATGGCGTGCGGACGCAGTGTATGATAATTCACACGCGTACGTTCTGGTATATTCGGCCCCGCGAGACGACATCGCGACGCGGCCGTGCGTTATCGCACTGATGTAGCGACAAAACGACAACGATGGACTCGGGCGCACGCGCGTTCGTGGGTGGTTGGGGAGCATGGCGGGCATACCATGGAACAGGCTCTCGACCCGAGTACACTCGGGAGCGACGTAGCTTTCGTGTTTCCAGGACAAGGTAGTCAATTCGTTGGCATGGGCAGAACGCTACACGATCTGTCGGGCGCGGCGCGGCGGGTCTTTCGTCAGGCAGACGACGTCCTCGGCATTCCGCTCTCGCGACTCTGTTTCGAAGGACCAGCGGAAGAGCTGGAAGATACGATCAACGCGCAGCCAGCGATCCTTACGGTGAGTCACGCCGCATTGGAAGCGTTACGCGAGCAGTGGGGCGAGGATAGGCCGGCGATGCGACCGATGTGTGTCGCGGGACATTCGCTGGGGGAGTACAACGCGCTGATTTCAGCTGGGACGCTTGACTTTGCGTCCGCGCTCTCGCTGGTACGAGAGCGTGGGCGACTCATGAAGGAAGCTGGCACTGAGCGACCGGGTGGCATGGCGGCGATCATTGGTCTGCAATCGCACGAGCTCGCGCAGGTCTGCCGCGACGCGTCTGCCGATGGGGGCATCGTGGTGCTGGCGAACGACAACTGTCCGGGGCAGACGGTGATTTCCGGCGAGATCGCGGCGTTGGAACGAGCGATGGCCCTGGCCGTATCGCGGGGCGCTCGGCGGGTCATCCGGCTGGGCATTTCGATTGCGTCACATTCTCCGTTGATGGAGCGAGCTGGCTCGGAACTCTACGATGTCGCATCGCGGGTACACTTTCAGGAGCCAACGACGCCTGTCGTCGCTAACATCACCGGGCGGTTCGTCACCTCAGTGGATGAGATTCGGCGCAACGTCGGGCAGCAGATCGTTCGTCCGGTGAACTGGACTGGCTCGGTGATCGAGATGGTCGATCATGGGGTCGGGACGTTTCTGGAGATTGGGCCAGGTCAGGTGCTGAGTGGACTGATCAAGCGCGTTAAGCGTGAGGTGCAGACGCTGACCATGGCGGATCTTGGTCTACCGCTGGGAACTATGCGTCAGCCCGAGGCAGATCGCCGATGAAATGCATGTCATGCTACGACGTGAACATCAGAACCTGACAGCAACGAAGCCAACTGCCTTCGCGAGTGCGTATGGCGGGGGCAGGGGAGGATAGCGAACTCGTGGAGCGAATCGTCGTGACCGGACTCGGCGCAGTGACGCCGATTGGCAATACCACCGCTGAGTTCTGGGAGAATCTGATCGCGGGAAAGTCGGGCATCGCGCGGATCACGCATTTCGACGAGCCGGGACTGGATGTGAAGATCGCGGGCGAGGTCAAGGACTTCCAGCCGAAGCAGTACGAGCGGTTGAGCGAAGTGCGCCGCATGGACCGCTTCGCGCAGCTTGCGGTTGGGGCGGCGAGTCAGGCGATCGAGGACGCTGGTCTGGAGATCGATCCGGACGATACGGACCGGGTCGGGGTGATGATGAATACCGGCGGCGGCGGTATCCCGACGATCACGCGCGAGGTGCAGAACTTTTACACCAAGGGCCAGCGGCGAGTCAGCCCGTTGTTCATCCCGATGTTCGCACCGAATATGGCGGCGGCGCAGATCTCGTTGAACTGGGGCATCCACGGGCCGGTGCGCGGGTCGGTTGCGGCGTGCGCGGCGGGGGCACAGGCGTACGTGGACGCGTGGCATCAGCTGCGCCGTGGCGAGGTCGATTACGTCGTGACGGGTGGCACCGAGGCCGGGATTGATCCTGTGTCGCTGGCGGCGTTCAATAATATGCGCGCGTTGTCGCGGCGCAACGACGATCCTGAACACGCGAGTCGTCCGTTCGATTCCGAGCGGGACGGGTTTGTGTTCGCCGAGGGTTCCGGGGCGATGATCCTGGAGCTTGAGAGCCATGCCAAAGCTCGTGGAGCGCGCATTTACGCTGAACTCGCGGGCGGTGCGATGACCTCGGACGCGTTTCATATTACGGCCCCTTCCGAAGATGGCACCGGTGCCATGAAGGCGATGAAGAAGGCACTTGAGGCGTCGGGGATGGAGCCGGAGGAGATCACGTATCTCTGCGCACACGGCACCAGCACGCCGCTAGGCGATAAGGCTGAGACGTTGGCGATCAAGCGGGCGTATGGCGCGCACGCGTATGACATGGTGGTGTCATCAATCAAGGGGCATATCGGGCATCTGGTCGGGGCAGCTGGGGCGGTGGCGGGCGTGGCGTCCGTGAAGGCGATTGAGATGGGCGTGGTCCCGCCGACGATCAACTACGAATTTCCCGATCCGGACTGCGACCTGGATTACGTGCCGAATGTGGCACGGGAGATGCCGGTCGCAGCGGCGATGATCAACGCGTTCGGCTTTGGTGGGCAGAACGCGGTGGTGGTGTTTCGACGCTACGATGGGTAGGTTCCACATCGCGGGTTCCAGGTCGTAGGTTTCAGGGATTCTGAATTCGGAGCGGGCGTGGCCAGTATCTGGCTACGTCCGTTTTGTTAATTAAGACGTCAGGGGATTGGCGGCTATCATGCTGGGTATGGCGATGGGGAAAGAGAGTGAGGAGACAGAATGAGCGAACTGTCGGAGGTGCGGAGGGCGGTTGATGATGGGTTTGAGGAGAGTGTCGCGGCGCTACAGCGGGTGGTGCGGCAGCCGAGCATCTCATCACAGAACATTGGGGTGCGGGAGTGCGCGGCGCTGCTGGTCGAGATGATGACGGACATTGGAATCGACGCGCGCGTCATGGAGACGGAGGGATTGCCCGTCGTATACGGCGAGATTCGATCAGCCCGTGCGGATGCACCGACGTTGGTGATCTACAACCATTACGACGTGCAACCCGCTGCACCGCTGGACGAGTGGACGCACAAGCCGTTCGGCGCGGAGATCGTCGATGGAGTGATGTACGGCCGAGGGACGACCGATGCGAAGGGCAATCTTCTGTGCCATCTGCGAGCGATCGCTGCATTTCAGCAAGCGGGTGTCGAGCTGCCGTGTCACGTGAAGCTGCTGTTCGATGGCGAGGAGGAGAGCGGGAGTCCAAGTCTGCCGGCGTTCGTGGCGGCTAATACTGATCTGCTGGCGGCGGATGCGGCACTGTCGTTCGATGGTGGGTTCGGTGGCTCAAATCGTCCGCGCATTTCGTTTGGGACGAGCGGCTTGCTGTTCGTGGAGCTACGAGTACGTGGGGCGGAGCGCGATCTGCATTCGGCGCGGGCGCGGCTGGTTGAGAATCCGGCCTGGCGTCTGGTCTGGGCGCTGAATCAGCTCAAGGGGCCGGACGGACGGGTGATGCTCGACGGGTTCTACGACGCGATTCGGCCAACGACGGCGTTGGAGCGCAAGACTCTGGAGACATCGGGCTGGGACGATGCGGCGCAGCAGGCTGATCTGGGGATCGGGCGGTTTCTGGGAGGCGTGAGCGGGGTGGACGCGTACGAGCAACTCCTGTTCACGCCGACGTGCAACATTGCCGGATTCGCGACAGGCTGGATGGGCGAGGGACACAAGACAGTACTGCCGGGCCGGGCCGCCTGTCGGCTGGACTTCCGGCTGGTGGCCAATCAGGATCCGGATGCAATTCTGGCGTCGTTGCGGTTATTTCTGGATGCGCACGGCTGCGAGGATTTCGAGATCGAATCACGTGGGAATATTGAGCCGGCGCGGACGGCACTCGACACGCCGTTCGCGGAGGTCATTGTTGAGGCGGCACGCGATGTGTACGGCGGTGAGCCGGACGTGCAGCCGACGATCGACGCGTCGGGGCAGCAGGGTGTCTGGCTCGGTGGACTGTTGGGTGGGATTCCGGCGGCGGGCACTGGAATTGGGCCCCCAGCCTGGCGGGGCCACGCGGCGGATGAGTTCATGACGTTGGAGCATTACCGTAACGGCATCAACTACGCGGCGACGATCTGGACGCGGTTTGCTGCGGCGCATGCAGCGGCGCGGGGGCAGGGCTGATGGCAGGCAGACTGGCAGGGAAGCGGGCAATCATCTCGGGAGGCGCGACAGGTATTGGCGCGGCGGCGGCGCTGCGGTTCGCCAGCGAGGGGGCGGCGGTCGCGATTCTGGACGTGAATCCAGAGGATGGAGAGCGAGTCGTCGCGGAAATCGTGGAACGCGGTGGGCGTGGGCGGTTTATCTCTTGTAACGTCGGTGATCCGGACGCTGTGGCTTCGACAGTTGCCGAGGCTGTGGACGCGTTCGGAGGGCTCGATGTTGTGTTCGCCAACGCGGGGGTCGGAACGATTGTCGTCGGCGGGACGGTGGAGTCAATCGAGCTGGAGCGTTGGGATCTGGCGTTTGATGTCAACGCGCGCGGGGTATACGCGCTGTGCCGGGAAGCGCTGCCGCATCTCCGAGCGGCTGGTGGGGGCGCGATCGTGATGACATCGTCAAGCAGCGCATACGTTGGTGCAGTGAGCCGCCCGACGCACGCGTACGCCGCGACGAAGGGTGCGTTGCTGGCGTTGACGCGTTCGATGGCGGTGACGTATGGGCCCGAGAACGTGAGGGTGAACTCGCTGGTGCCAGGATTCGTGCGAACGCGCTTGACTCAGGACGTGATGGGACGACCAGAGACGTTACAGGCAGCGCTTGAAGGGATTCCGCTGCGGCGGGTAGCTGAGCCGGAAGAGATCGCGAACTGCGCGCTGTTTCTGGTGAGCGACGAGGCGAGCTTCGTGACTGGGGCGGTGCTGGTCGCGGATGGCGGGCAGACGGTGCAGTAGCTGGGTGCCGGGTGCCGGGTGACGTGTAACCAGAATTGCCCTTTGTACACTGGTGACGACAATTGGTAGCTGAACGATCAAATCCCTGCTAACTGCCCGGGAACGATGCGGGCGATGCAGCGCATCGTTCCTACGACTCGTACATTGAATACCAACCGTGATTGTCGAATCTGAATCTCATCAGGGAAACACCTGGCATGGACCAGCTTCGGAACTACGACCCCAGTACGCTACTCCTGACGCGCGCAAGGTTGCGTGCGGCACTCGCGCTCGCGCTTTCTGCCGACGATGTCACTACGCTGACCCGTGATCTTGCTGAACTTGTGAGTTCGAGCGACCTGCGAAACGTTGGGCGGAGCGCAGTGAGCCGGTACTCGATGCAGCGCCTGCGGAACAGGTTCCGCAAACCCGGCGACGTGGATCCTCGACCATTGAGTCCCGCGTCGGGCATGCCGGCGGCGACCGCGTTTGTACTGGCGCTGCACGTGGGCGGGGGTGTCGGGAGCGAGGCACTCGGGGATGTGTTCGACAGGACTCCGGCCGAGATTGGCGTAATGCTGGACGCGGGGCGACGGGCGGTCGATCCGTCGTTGCCAGGTGCATGTCGTGAATGGGTTGGGCTGGTCGGACGGTATCGCGACACGGCGATGGATGCCGGAGAGCGGATCGAACTGCTGACGCATCTGCGGTCGTGCGAGCGCTGCCGGCTGATGATCGAGCGCGCGACAGTGGTTGACGATGGGTTGGATACGCAGGCCCATACCCTCGCGCTCGCGACGACACCGACGTCTCGTCCGAACATATCGGTTCGGAGCCGGGCGGCGAGCACGGCTGGATTGTTCCTGGCGGGGGCTTTGGTTTTGGGGCTGGTCGTGTCAGTAGCGATGCTGGCCGGGGTTGCGACGAACGATCGCGGTGACGCTATTCCGCTGGTGGCTGCCGACACCTACGCTGGTCTGAGCGGCTGGGTGCTGACGGGTGCGTCAACTGGTGCGGTGACGGCGCACAACCTGGGGTCAGGTGCGAGTCGGCAAGTGAGTCCGGCCCAGGGTGACGACGCGGGATGGTGGGTTTCGCCCGACACGCGGCGGGTGACGACTTACTCTTCTGCGGCACAGATAGCGGGGCCAAGCAGTCTGATGGTTCACGAGCTGGACGGCACGCTCGTTGGGGACTATGAATGGCTGGCTGGAGACTTCGTTCGCGAGGTTATCGGTTGGGTTGATAACGATACGCTGCTCATGAATGTGCGTGGGTCTGTCGATGGAGACAACATCGATTCCGATGGTGATGATGCGACCGTGGTTGCCTTCGATGTTCTGCCAGGTGGCGAGTTGGTCGTTGCTCGCGGAGAAACGTGGTCTGGTGTTCTGTCGCCGGACGGATCGACGCTTGCACTCGCGGTCGACCACGCTGTGGAACCGCAGCTCGCAGGTGCGGCATTGCGGATGCGGCCCGTGCGAGATGGTGCGGTTGGCGAGCCGGATGTCGAGATGGAGCAGCCTATTGTTCCGTCGGGCGGCATCGTCTGGGCGGCGGATTCGAGCGAGGTGTTCGTTATGCGGATTCTAGATGAGGAACCGCGCAGGCCCGGACAGCTCGGGGTTGGGGATCGAGGGTATGACGAGGCGGACATCGTCGCTATGTCGCGCAGCGGCAGCGTGCGTTCAATGCCAGGTGTACCGGAACAGGAACCTCTGGCCATTGAGAGCGTGTCGCCGTCTACCGGAGAACTGCTGTACTCGCTTGTGAAGCGGGGGACGCGAGCTCAATCGGCGTATGTCGCGCTTGAGCGGGCGAGCGCCGAGCGGATGTCGGTCACTGGGATTGTTCCGACTGGAAATGATTTGAGCTGGCGGCAGGACGGCATTCTCTGGTCGCCGGACGGGCGGACGATGCTTACTCCCGTCGCGATTAAATCGAGCCTTGGAGATCCGGCGAACGGGTCGTTTCTTGACCTTGAGTACATGATGGCGTGGGTTGCGTTTGGGCAGGACGGCGAGCGGCAGGTGGAGCGGGCGACGTTTGACCCATTCCCTGATGAGGAGTGGCTCGCGTGGCTTCCGGAACAGGCGCTGGATGACGATACGGCGCAAGCGCTGGTGGATGAGCTCTCTTTTGGTGGCCCTGAGATCGTCGCGGGTCTGGAGGGAACGGCATCGATGGATAGTGACAGCTCGGTCAGTCCAGCGGGGGAACATTTCGTCCTGCATCTGAACGATCCGTCGTCGTTGTCGATCTGGCGGCGTGATCTTGAGAGGAACCGGCGGTTGACGCGCGGAGCTGTCGACACGAGCTGGATGCCGGATAGTGCGGGTGTGATCGGCGTGGCCAATCAACAGGCCGACGATGCGACTTGGAATCAACTGATGCTGTACGCGTCTGGATTTTCGCGAGAGTATCAGTCGTTCGATTACCAGCAGTTTGATCCGGTCGCGATTGGTGCAGATGACAACCTCCAATACGCGCTGCCACTCGTTTCACCGAACGGGGCGTTCGTGAGCTTCTTTGTGATCGACGATGTGCAGCGTTCGGTGACGCTCTGGATGGCCGGAACCGACCGTGAGCCAGAGCGTGTCGTCACGTGGAATATCCCAGACGACGCGCTGCTGGACGTTCCACTGGTCGCACAGTGGGTTGGGCGAGAGGCACTGATCTTCGCGGAGCCGGTCGAGTGGCGGGACGGCATGCCGGGAGCGGTGGGAATTAACCGCGTGTCAATGAATCAGTCCGGGATCATCGTCGAAGAGCTGAATACTATCGTCGGTCGAGGAAACGATCTTGGCGTGGTGCTCGAAGAGATGGCGATAGCTCCAGATGAGCGGGAGATTGCATATCGATTGCGACACTATCGCAATCGAGCAATCAATCGAGAGCGGACGGATACGCTGCACGTGGCAAAGGCAAGCGACGTATCGCAGGTGACACAGCTTGTGAGCGGTGATCCCGGATACGGGCAGGAGTGGCTGGACGACGGTCGTTGGATTGTGGCGGGGCTGGATGGTCGGATCGCGGCGCTGTCGGTGGCGACGCTGGACGTTGCGTTTCTCACTGAGTCGAATATCGATGCGCGCTATCCAGTCGTGGTAAGTGAAGCGGAAATCTGGTACTCCGGGGATGACGGAAGTGGCGGGCGAGTCATGCGGCTGGTGAGGGAGTGAGGGCGAAGAGGAACGGGGAAACGGGAACGGGGAAAGGGGAAAGCGGGGTGAGGGCGGCGCGCTTGTGTGGGATGTTCGAGGCGTATCGGGGAGTGCACGCTGGTCGGTTGTTGGCTGAGTGTTCGCCGAGGCTGGTGCCCAGACGACGATGCTGTCGAGTGGCAATCTTCGGTTGCAAATGCGCCAATGATGCAGGATGTCGTGGATCGGAGCATCGCAGATGACATGGCGAAATGACATCGACGGACTGCCTCCGGTTGTGTACACGCACATGCAGTTAGGGACGGGCGCAGGGAGTGGATTGCAACGGGTGCAGGTACGGGCGGCATTGCGGCTCGTGTTCGATGCCCGGAGCAGCGACGCGCTGGTTGCGGACGCGCCTGATTGGCTCGACGACAACGCGTTGCGACGGGTGCTCGGGCGGGCCAGGGCGCGCTTTGGGGCCGAGCAGCTACGCGCGAAGCTGCTGCGACGACGAGATGCCGGGCCGGACCGTCCGCTGCCGGCGAGGAGCGGCGTGCGGGCCGATGAAGCATTGGCGGTTGTGCTGCATGTCGGGCTTGGGCTGGAGTCGACGCGGGTCGCGGATCTGCTGGACCGGGGTGTCGATGAAGTAGGCCTGGATCTGGATCGAGCGCGGCGCGAGATCGATCCGGCGTTGCCGTCGCCGTGTCGGGATCAGGTCGCGCGGATCGGGCGGTACCGCGATCGGCAAATGGAGCCAGGGGAGCGTGTGGCGTTGTTTACGCACCTGAGTGGTTGCGAACGCTGTCAGAGCGTTGTGGACTACGCCAGGACGTTGGATGCAGACCTGACCGATGAGGTGAGACGGCTGGAAGCCGAGCCGGTGGCCGAGCGCACTCGACGATCGCGCGTGGTCGCCGGACTGCGCGGCGTTGGCGTTGTGGCGGGTCTGCTGCTGGGGCTGCTGGTCGTCGGCGCGGCGGCGGTGGCGATTCAGTCGGTATTCGAAGAGGAGCGCGAGCCAGTGCCGATTGTGGCTGCGCAGCGGTCGACAGGACTGTCGGGCTGGTTGATTATCGCGATGCAGGAAGGCGGGATCGAAGCTCGGAATCTGGCGACGGGTGAAGTACGAGAACTTACGGACGCAGTCGGGCAGCCGGGCGCGTTCTCGACGCTCTCTCCCGACTCGCAGCGCATCGCGACCTGGTCGTACGGCAGCGGGACTTCGTCGGAAATCGTGATGGTGATCACTGACATGGCTGGGAACACGATCCAGACGTTCGAGTGGAAGCATACCGACGCGCAGCGCTATCCGTTGGGATGGCTCAACAACGACACCATGCTTATCGTCCACTATCCAGTTCCCAAACCGGGTGAGGACGAGGCTGAGATCGAGGCGCGTGCGTTGGAGGAGAATGCGCTGATCGCTGTTCAGATCGAGAGTCGCGAAGAGACGACACTGCGGCGTGGGCTGATGGGGTACGGAGTCGCCGCACCAGATGGTGAGTCGATCGCGTTTGTGGAGATGGGTCGTGAGTATGCCGGGACGCTTGAGGTGCGACCTGTTGACGGGGTTCAGCTCGGGGAGCCGGTCGCGACGATCAAGGAGCGCGCGATTGTTTCTGGCCGGTTGGTCTGGTCAGCGGATGGCGAAAAACTATACGTGGCCCGCATTACTGATGATGAACTGCGATCGCGGCCATTGGGAGCGGAACCGTATTCGTCTGATGCGCCGTACGAGCGTGGCTTCGATTCGGCGGACTTCGTCTCGATCGACCGTGACGGGACGGTCGAACACATAGCCGACGCACCGCCCGACACCACGCCGTCGATCGTGAGCGTCTCGCCCGACAAGCGCTATCTTGCGTTCATTAATGTCGAGCAGCAGTTCGCGATGACTGAGCGGACGCCGCTGGACATTTGGGTGCTCGACACACGGACAGGAACGACCGAGACACTCACCAGCGACAACTACCCGGCAGGCTGGATGGGCGTCGAGGGGGTCTGGTCGCCAGACAGCCTGACGATGCTGACATCGGTTAGGGTTTCCCCGTATCTCGAGGGTGCGGATGTTCCAGCGCTGGCATACGGCGAGGCCAGCATGTCGGGACTACTGGCGTTAAAGCCGGGACAGCCGTCACAGATGTTCGATGTTGCGTTCTCCTGGAGCGGGTCGCTGGCTGCGTGGTTGCCTGAGACGGCTCTCCCAGCGCGTGCAGCGTCGAACTATCTCGACGAGCCGACCTTTTCCGCAGTTGAGCCGATCGGGGATGCGTACGAGGGACGCACCATCGACGCTTGGAGCAGCGTGAGTCCAAATGGTGAATATATGGTTCTGACGCAGGGGTATCCGCCCGCGCCACTACTGTTTCGGCGTTTCGGAGATCGAGGACGACGGCTGCGGACGGCCGTCTCTGACATGACGTGGCTACCGAACGCGGCAGGGGTAGTCGGGGTGACTGGCCCTCGACCGGATGAGGAAACGCCGAGTCGGCTGATGGTCTTCGCGGCGGAATCGTTCTCGGGTAATTCGGCACAGTTCGATCTACGGCAGTTCGACCCATTCGATGTCGGTGACCGGCATCACGTGCGCTACGAACAGCCGCTGGTGTCGCCAGATGGCCGGTACACGAGCTTCTTCGTCGTCAACGACGAGACGCGGGAGACGGCGCTGTGGCTGGCAGGAACTGAGCGAGAGGCGCGGCGAGTCGCGTTCTGGACGCAGCCGGAGAACGCACTGCTGGATGTGCCGGTGGTGTCGGCCTGGGTTGCGCCGGACACGTTGCTGTTCACGGAGCCGATCGACTGGTCAGGAGGACTGCCGCAGGCAGTGCGGTTCAATCGGCTGACGGTTGAGGGAACAACCAAGGTCGAGGCGCTGACGGATATCGTCGGACGTGGCGATGACCGGGGGCTGGTACTGGAAGAGATGGCGCTCAGCCCTGACGGTGAGGAACTGGCGTTTCGGCTGCGACATTATGGAGATCGGACCGTAGATCGCGGGCGGAACGATACGCTGCACATAGCGTCTACAAGCGACATATCGCAGGAGAGTGAACTCGCGCGCGGGCGGCTCGGTTATGGGTTGACATGGATCGACGATGGAAAATGGCTGGCGGCAGGGTTGGGGGGACGAATCGCGGTGCTGTCAGCTGGCGGCTTGTCCATGGAATATGTGACGGGCGAGGGGGCGGACGCGCGGTATCCGTTGCACATCGGGGCTGGTGAAGTGTGGTTCGCCTATGACGACGGGAATGGGGGGCGCATCATGCGGGTGGTGGTGGAGTAGGGTGAGGTTCTTCCCACGCCATCGTCTGGTCTGCAGTTTTATGCCGTATCAGCCGAGGTGAGTAGCGAGATGGTCGATGCGCTGCTGGAGGGTGGCGAGGTCGTCGAGGAGGAGCTCGACGACGGCGGGGTCGAGGTCGGCGGCGACGCTGGTGCTGACTGCTTCTAGCTCGTCGAGGGCTTGCAGGAGCGCGCGGGCTTTGCGGCGGGTGGCGCTGAGGTTGGCATTGCCGTCGAGCGTTGGGCGCGGTGCGGGGAGCTTGAGCGATCCCGCGCGGGCACTGTTGATGACTTCTTCGAATCGGCGGTTATCAAGCTTGCCTTCGAGCAGGGCGGCGCTGATGCGCTGCTGCATGTCAGGTGGGAGGCTGTGTACTGCGCGGGACTGTTTTTCACTGATCGCGCCGCGACGGAGCGCTTCCTTGAGGCTGTCGTCGAGCTTTTCTGTGCCGATGAGCTGGAACAGGCGGCTGCGGCGGATGCCGACGGATTCGGCGACCTTTTCCCACGGAGCGTCGTTCATGCGGGCTTTGAGCTGACGGAGTGCGGCGGCACGGTCGAGGGCGTTGAGGTCTTCACGGACGACGTTTTCGATGAGCTGCTGGAGCAGGCGACGATCTTCTGGCACGTCACGCACGACGGCGGGCAGTTTGTCGAGTCCGGCCATACCCGCAGCACGCCAGCGACGTTCGCCGTGCAGGATGACGTAGACATCGCGGGCGTCGTCGTAGCGGACGGCGATTGGCTGAAGGATGCCTTCGGAGCGAATCGACGCGGCCAGCTCTTCGAGGGCGTCGGGGTCGAAGTCGTGGCGAGGCTGGTCCGGGTCTGGTTCGATGCGGGTGTGTGGGATGAGCTTGGCGTCGACGAGGTCAGCGACACCGACGGCGCGCTTGCTGGTGTCGGTGAAGAGGGCGTCGACGGAGAATTTGCGGCGGCGCGTCGTCGATGCCTTCGCGGAATCGGCGTCGATGTCAGACATGCGCGCCTCCGGCTACGGCGTTCGCGGGATCGGACTGCTCGATGATGATGGATGCCACGTCGCGGTATGCCTGGGAGAGCGGGGAGCGCGGCAGGTATTCGAGAATCGAGGTCTGGGCCGCAATCGACTCGGCTCCTTTGACCGACAGGGGGATCGAGGGCAAGATCGAAATGTCTGGGTAGCCATCGCGCAGATTGTCGAGCATATCGCTGACGAGGCGCGAGGTGGGATGTACCTTGGTTGGCAGGAAGCCGAGCACACGCATGGCGGGGTTCAGCCGGCGGACGCGGCCAATCGTTTCGAACAGGCGTGGGAGGACGAGCAACGACAATGGGTGCGGTTCGATCGGGATGATGAGGTCGTCGGCGGCGACGAGGATGTTGATGCTGATGAGGCCGAGGGCGGGTGGGGCGTCGATCAGGACGAAGTCATAATCGTCGATGCCGGGGCCGCGTAGCTTGGCCTGGAGCAGGCGTTCGCGTTCCAACTCGTTAATGAGCGCCATTTCAGCGGTGGCGAAATCCGGATGGCTGGGGACGACTGAGACGCCGCGCATGCGGGTAGTCAGTGCGACCTCGTCGGTGCGCAAGTCGTCATCGAGGAACAGGTCGTAGACGGAGCGTTCGAGGGTGCCGACGTCGACGCCAAAGGCCATCGTCAGGCTCGCCTGCGGGTCGAGGTCCATCGCCAGGACGCGCTGGTCGCGCTCGCCGAGGGCGGCGGCGACGTTGAGCGTGCTGGTGGTCTTGGCGGTGCCGCCCTTCTGGTTGAAGAAAGCGACGATGCGGGTCATAGGTTGTCCGATCCGGCGGTGGCGGGTGACTGGTGACGGAAAACTGTACGTACGATGGTAGTTTGTGATTATACCGGAGAGTGATAGGTGATGAGGGGAAAGGGGAAAGTGGGACGCGAGTTTGGTTTTCGGGAGAGATGACGTGAGGCGCACCGTGTGTGCGCCTCGGTCAGGTTGAGGTCGGGTTTCGTTTCTTTTTCATCGGAAGATGAGGCCCGGTTCGATTTGTTCGGCGCGGCGGGTGGATGCTCGGCGGCAGGGACGAGGGGTTGGTTGCGTTGCGCGAATGCGCGCGCCGATGAGCAGGGCAACGGGGCCGAAGATGCCCTGGCTTTCGAGATTCGTGGTTCGACTGCGCGGATGGTGTCGCATCGCGAGGCTCCTTCCAGCAATGAATCGACCCGCGCGAACTGCCCGGGTCGGTCAAACGGCGTGAGATGGCGCGAGGTTGGTCAGCAGGTACTGACTTGGGCGCGCATCCGTCGTTTCACCGGGACCGTGACGTTGGAGTCAGCGAGGATGACGAAGACCTCCCGGGACTCGGCCATTGGCGACGTAGTCGTTAGAAAGCGATACACGGTTGTCTCCCTTCGTCACTCATCGATCTACACGCTACGCAGTCCATACATGCTGGACAGTTGCAAGGCACACTGTGGCACTTTGTCACTCTGATACTAGCCTAGGCGACGAGTAAGGGATACTGGCAGTGGGGACAGATTCAGGTGTCCGTTCGGTCAGGGAGTTCGGGCATACTCTGGAATACAACCATCGTAGGGTCGCCGCTTGCTGCGACCGGCGTGGGCGGTTGAGCGCTTGGACGTGTTAACCGACGCGTACGGACGTTGGGGGCGGCATTCCGGAGGATGTGGTGACTACAGCGGCTTCCGGCGATGTCGTCACTTCCGAACTTATAGGGACCGACGCCGGTCGCGGCAAGCGGCGATCCTGCGTCGGTTGGAGCGGTTCCTCGGAACGTTTCGTCAGCCGCTGACGGCGGCGCGGAGGGTCGTGGCGTTGTCGCCGAGCAGGGCGCGGATGGAGTCGAGCCAGTCAAGCAGGGCGAACAGGTCGTCGCCTTCGAAATAACGGACGCCGTCGGCTGCTTCGCCGCATTGCTCAAGGATGGCGGCAAGTTCCGTTCGGGTTTTGAGTTCGAGATTCGTGCGGCGGTCCATGCTACGCCTCTCAGTCGCTGCTGCCCGTGCCAGGTGGGTCGGGATCAGGACAGTGCCTGGGAATGTCTTCCAGAAGACCGTCAGTGTCGAAGTAGTCGATGGATGTATCGCCATGAGCGATGGCGAACAGTGTTTGAAGCGTATCGAAGATTTCAAATGAGAGTTCTTCGAAAGGGACGGTGCTGTCCAGATAGCCGTGAAACAGCTCACTCATCTCCACGACCAGCGCATCGGCAACGGCATGGCGATCGGCGTGCGACATCGATTCCGGTTCGCGTCCATTCGGGTTGGACGACTGCTGATTGTCGGTCATTGCTTTCCCCGTTCTTCATTCATACTTGAAAAGTAATGGGCAACCGGACCCTGGAGTGCCGTCGATCCCTCGTCGCACGGGCTGGGCCGCGCTGTCATTGGGGAGGACGATAGCGAACGAACCGGCAGAAACCGAGCGTGTGATCTGGTACGGTTAGGGTGTACGGTCACCCGAATCGGCGACGTAGCATAACGACGCATACGGTGGTCGCGTTGTTGCGAGTGAGTAACGGATACTGAGTACACTCACCGGGGTGCCAGTGTTACGATATCCCGCTGGCTGAGTGCGACAATGCGATAATCAGGTGAAGACGACGTTCCAAACGCTTAAAGGAGGGATTCCTCTGTCCTCGGATCAGGTGCTCGCGGGCCGCTATCAACTTCGTTCGCCGATTGGCGAAGGAAACTTCTCTGTCACCTGGCTGGCGACCGATATTGTGCTCGGTCGCGACGTGGCGGTGAAGATTCTGCGCGAGCAGTATTACGTTCATAAGGGGTTCTCTTCCCGCTTCGAGAACGAGGCGCGGCATGCCGCGCTTATCAGCCATCCCAATGTCATTCAGGTATTCGATTATGGGCGCGACGGAGACGTGCCGTTCATCATCATGCAGTTCGTGCCTGGGCCGAGCCTCAAAGCGTACATCCGTGAAGAGGGACCGCTGACGGTAGATGAGGCGGTCGAGTTTACGCGGGAAATACTGGAGGGACTTGCGGCGATTCACAGCGCCGGGATTATTCACCGTGATGTCAAGCCGCAGAACGTGTTGCTGACGGAGACGAACCAGGCCAAGCTGACCGATTTTGGGATCGCGCGCCTCGGCAGCGTGGAGACTGGGCTGACGGAATCTGGCACGGCACTCGGCACCGCAGCCTACATGGCACCGGAGCAGGCGTCCGGGCAAGCAGTTTCGCCAGCGACGGATCTGTACTCGGTCGGCGTGATCATGTACGAGATGTTGACTGGTCGGCTTCCGTTTCCGGGCGAGAACCCTGTGCAGGTGATGTATCGCCATGTCAACGAGCTTCCGCCGCCCCCGCGTTCGATCAATCGGTCGATCCCGTTAACGACCGAGGCGTTCATTCTCCGGGCATTGGCGAAGAACCCAAGCGATCGGTTTGTCAGTGCGCGCGCGATGCGTGACGCGTTACTTGATCCCTCGTCACAGTCGACCTCCGTGCAGGCCGTCGTGCCAAACGTTGATCCGGCAGGGGCGACTGCGGTGTCGCAGGCGGTTCGTCCGGCAGCATCGGTTGTGGCCGCACCTTTGCCTGGGCCAGTTGCGGTGTCCGGACCGAGAACGGGAGCTGCTGGAGGAGGGGCACCGCCGCGCACACCTGCCAGGCGTCCAGTTGAACGCAACGACCGTGGGGCATCGCGTGCGGGATTTGTTGTGCCGCTCCTGGTACTCCTGCTTCTGCTAGGGACATTGGGAGCAGTTGGGCTTGCCGGCGCGTTCGGTGACAATGACGAGGAGCCAGAGGCGACGGCTACTGTTACCGTTACCGTGGCGGTGGCGGTGCCGACTGATTCGGTTGAAGAACCGACGACGACCCCGACGCTCGAACCGACCGCTACGGCGACCCTTGAGCCGCCGACGCCAACTGCGACACTAGTGCCGCCAACTGTGACGGTGACGCCTGAGCCGCCGACGGCGACGCCAGAGCCACCTGCCCCGACGCCCGAGCCGCCGACACCGACACCTGAACCCCCTGACCCGACGCCCGAGCCGGAACCGGAGCCAGAACCGACTACTCCGCCAGCGCCACCGGTCGCGCTTGACACACCATTCCCGATTAGTCAGATTCCACCGGCGTTGCTAGGGAATCCCGCAGTGACGCTGGGTGCCGACGAGTTTACCGGGGGATATCGTCGTGATGACGGAATCCTCTATGACCTTCCGGCGATTCATCTATACGGTCAGGGTAGTGGCGCGGACAGCATCACCTCGTCGTTTACGCTGGAGAATGAGCCTGGCGACTATATCGTGCTTCAGATCACCGGCATGGACGACGAGCGGCAGCAGAAAGCGCCGATGCGTCTGTGGCTGAACGACTATCTGGTCTGGGAAGGTCCAAGCCCGTTCGCCAACGAAGCCTGGACCGATATCGGGTGGCTCGTGGAGAATGTGGACGCACTCCAAGCGGGTGAAAACACGATCACGTTTGAGAACCTGGGGCCGGATGGTGAAGTCGGCCTGCCTCCATGGAACCTGTTGACAGCAGCCGTCGTCTACTACGTACAGGTCGAAAGCGCTCCGTAGGCGACGGGGATGCTTCGTCATTCGTCCGTCGCATGACGGCGGTTGTTCATACGCATCCCTTCGCTCTGGTGTCGTTTGACAGCCCCAAAACGCCTCTGCTACGATCGCGAAATCGATGGCAGAGAATACGCCTGTTCCCGTTAATGCGTGGAGTGAGGCGGATCGCGTATGCGTCCGCCGTTGGTGTGGGAGGCGATCGCAATGGCGCGTGCCAGACAGGCTGCCGGTGGCGTCGGCTGGGTCAGAGTCGGAAAAGCGGCGATGATGGGAGTCATGCTTGTGTTTCCAGTGGCTGCGGCACCGGCAGTGACGATGGGCGGCACAGCTGGACCAAATGGTGGTTCCGTGAGTGCCAGTGGATCGGGCTTCGCTGCGAACGATTTCATTCAGGTGCGTTGGGATGGCCGGGTGATCCTGGCAAACGCGCGTGTTGATGCGTCCGGGAAGTTTGAGATCGCGTTCCGCATTCCAGCGGACGCTGCACCGGGAGCGCACGATATCCGGTACGTCGTGTATACGCCACCAGCACAACCGACGTGCAGTTCGTCGTTCGTCTCGGTGCGGTTCACGGTCAAGTCCGGTGGTCCGACGCCAACTCCGTCCATGGGAACTCCGATGCCGACTGTGGCTCCGTGTTCGACGGTCACCGTCACGCCCACATCGACGGCAACTGTGACCGCTACGTCAACTGTGCCCGTGACTGCAACGACGACAGCGGTGACACAGACGCCAACGGTTACGGCGACGGTCACTGCGACGACGCCAACGAGTACGGCGACGGTGACCGCAACCACGACCACGACGACAACAACCACGGCGACGCTGATTGGCACGACGACATCAACGGCGACGAAGACCGCGACCTCGACAGTGATGAGAACGGCTACAAAAACCGCGACATCGTCGGTCACGGTGATTGCGACGAAGACTAATATTCCGCCCGTTGCCAAGTCACCAACCAGGGTGAACTTTCCTGGAACGGGGACTGGTGGCTTCATAGACGACGGCGATGGCACCAGTGGATACACGGCCAGCCTGGTTGTTGGACTCGCGATGCTCTCGATTGGGATCGTGTCAGCCGGGTTCACGGCGGCGAGGCGACGGACGCGGTAGCGCGAACGGCGTGAGATGATGTGACGGGGTGCGGACATTAGGCCCGCGCCTTTTGTGTTGGTTCGATCCACGCAGTGATCCTCTCATGCCGACCACCACTTAGCGGTTATTCGGCTTGTGAGGAGAGGAATTGACGAAATCCAAGGATTCGACGCCGAACGAACTCACAATATGAGAACTGCCATCCTCGTCAATCACCTCTTCTCGTGCTTGTAGCAATTGACCTCAACGGTTATCCTGCGGCTACACGATCAGCATTATTGTCGTCGGCATATCGAGACGTGCCGCGAACGATGAAAGATTGCGCTTCAGGATGGCATCCAACCTGCCGCAGGTGTTCATCTCCTACCAGCGCGCCGATGGTAACTTTGCTCGGAGCGTCCGTGAGCATCTCGTAGAGGCCGGCGTGAAGACCCGGATGGACCAGTACGACATCCCGGTTGGGTCCTACTGGCCGGATGAGATCGACACGGCGCTCGCGGCGTCCGAGATCGTTGGCGGCATCCTATCGCCAGACGCAGTTGATTCGCGCAACGTTAAGAACGAGTGGGACTGGGCAATTCAGAACGAGAAGCGGCTGCTGCTGCTGCAATACCGGTCCTGTGTCGTGCCGCATCGGTACGTGTCGATCAACTTCATAGACGCCTCCGGGCCAGATCCGCTGTCGGAGATTGCATTTGCTGCGTTGCTCGATAGCCTCGGCGTTGCCAACACGGCGGAGCGCGCGGATATCGAGTTACCTTCCTCGATGGCGAAGGCAGTACACCATGGGACTCGTCGAGGTAGTCCTGCTCGACGACGTGAACAGCCATTCATGGTCGGGCGCGCGCGCGAGCAAGACGATCTCCGTGAGCGGTTGGACGAACTGGGTGCCGGACAGGGATGCCTCGTTCTACTGTCCGGCGAAGCTGGTATCGGCAAGACGACGCTGACCAACTGGCTGGCTTGGGCTGCCCAGGAGCAGGGTGCGCTCGTTGTTACTGGTGGCTGCTTCGACTTGAGGGTCACTCCGCCTTATGGACCGTGGGGCAGGCTGACCGGTGATTGGCCCGATGACCCGACGTTGCTGGCGATGCCCGTGGAACTGCGCGAGGGTACCGGCATGGGCAAGATTCGCATTCAGACCGAGTTCATCGCGCTCTTTGATCGTTTTCTCGCTGATGCCAGCGCGGTCCGACCGTTGCTGCTGCTGCTGGAGGATTTTCATTGGGCGGATCAGGCAAGCCTCGACGTGCTTCGGGGCGTGGCGCGAACGGTGGCCGACAAGCGGGTGTTTATCGTCGTAACGTATCGTGACGATGAGCTCACCCGTCGGCATCCACTCAATCAGGCGCTCCCTATGCTGGTTCGCGAAGCCGGAGCGCACCGTTTGACCCTGTCACGGCTTGCGCCTGAGGCCACCCGTGAACTACTGCATGCCGACTATAAATTTTCGGCATCCGACACCGAAAAGCTCGGCGTCTATGTACACAGGCTCGCGGAGGGAAACCCGCTCTTTTCGGGCGAGATACTTCGCGTTCTTGAAGAGGCGGGCGCGCTGCGGCGGGACAACGACATCTGGCGGCTTGGCAATCTTGAGCGGGTCCAGGTGCCGCCGCTGGTGCGACAGGTGATTGAAACCCGGTTGGAGCGGCTCGGCGACAACGCACACCATCTACTTCAGGTCGCGGCCGTGATTGGGCATGAGTTTCCGATCGACCTGTGGGTGGCGGTGAGCGGTGCCGGGGAAGAACAACTGTCCGAAACGCTTGAATTGGCGACTGAGGCGCGACTCATTGAGGAAATTCAGCGCGGGACAGCATTTCGATTTACCCACGCCCTCATCCGCGAAACACTGTACGAGAGCTTGGTGTCCCTCCGACGCCGTCGATGGCATCGAACGGTCGCCGAGGCGCTTGAAGTGACCAGTCGTACCGACCCTGACATCGTCGCCCATCACTACCAGCAAGCGAATGATCCGCGAGCGTATGCGTGGTTAATCAAAGCTGGGAAGCGCGCGATGGACAGGTTCGCGTGGCGCGCAGCCGCTGAACGCTGGGAAGCAGCGGTAGCACTGATGGAAGCCGACGAAGAACGATCCAGAGACCTGGGCTGGCTGCTTTTCCTGATGGGAACGCTTCTGCGCTACGCGAGTCGGGAGCGTGCGCTTGATTACCTCACCGACGCTCATGAGCTTGGGCAGAAGATGGATGACCGCTTGCTGATTGCCTGCGCGCGGGCAGGCATCGGCTTTCAGCTGTTGTTCAGCGGACGGGGCGATCGCGGTCTGAAGGATCTGATCGAGGGCGTCAGCGACTACGATCGGCTGGGGGCAGACCATCATGCAGCCCTCCCGGCGATCGTCGACCGCGAATTCCTTGCCGTGACGATGGAAAACCGGCGGACGATGCAGGTGGCTGGTCTGGTGACGATCGGTCGGCATCTGGACGCGCTTCGTCTCAGTGATGAATTGCTCTCGCGGCTCAAAACGATTGACTTGAGAGCCGCGCACGCTGGGACTGGCAATATTTTTCTTGGACGGGGATTGGCATTTGCTAGCCTCGGGCAGGCGGACGACGCAGCCGACGCCTACGCGCGGGCGCGCGATCACCTCGAATTGGCAAGCGACACCAACCCGTATGTCTTTGGCATTGCTGCCTTCTTTCTCCTGCACACCGTTGAGCTGCCTTTCCGTGCCGATCAAACCAACCGGCTGCGGGCGATCGCCAACCATGGTTTTGACGCCTGGATCACCGCGCGTGACAGCGCGGCGGTAGGTCGCTCATCCCGCATCGCCATGTTGGGCATGCTGCTCGTACAGGGCGAATGGGAGGAAGCGCGAGTATTGACGGAGTCAGGTGTTGCCGACGAGATCATGATGGTGCTGTGGGATGAATCGGTGCGTGTCCTCGGGGTCCTGAGCCGCAACCAGGGACAGTTCGCGCAAGCATGGGAGCAGGTCGCGCGCTATTTCCCGAATGGTCCTGAGTCGTCTAGGCAGCCATCATACGCCCCGATCGCAACCGCAATGCAACGCCTGGCCGTAGCCCTGGCGCTCGATGGAAATGATCTCCCGCTCGCCCGTGCCTGGCTGACCGCACATGACGATTGGCTGGAGTGGTCGGGTGTGGTCGTCGGTCGGGCTGAAGGTTCCCTGATGTGGGCGCGCTATCACCAGGCGCAGGGCGACAGGGAACTTGCTCTCCAGCACGTTGAGCGCTCGCTCGAACAAGCCAACGCTCCCCGCCAGCCGCTGTCGCTGCTCACTGCACACCGCGTTCGTGGGGAACTTGCGACTCAGGATGGCGACTTCTCCGAAGCTGAGCGGCAGCTGCACGCATCATTGGCGTTGGCTGACGCTTGCGCTGCGCCATTCGAGCGGGCCTTGACGCTGCTGGCGCCGGCCGAGCTGGACGCGGAGCGTGGCGACGTGGACGCCGCCCAGCAGGCGCTCGCCGAAGCCCATTCGATCTGTCAGTCGCTAGCGGCGAGGCCGACTTTAGAGCGGGTGGCGGTACTACAGGAGAGACTCGCGGTCCGCAATATTCCGTAACTTCCGACGCCAGGCGCGTGGTGCCATCTACCGACTGCGACGTTACGCACAGTAACCAACGTGATGGACGTGCAAGAACTCGTGGACCGGCTAGGGAATGCGATCGGCTTGGACGATGAGGCGTTGGTCGTAGGAGGCGGTGGCGGGGTTGAAGTTGCCTATGCAGGTGATGAGGGTGATGATCTCGGTTGGGGTTGGACCGACGTAGTCGTTGGCTGCATCGTTTGATCCGGCGGTGATGGTGCGGGTGACGCGGTAGCGGAATGTCTGACCGTCCGGGGCTGTGTAGGTGATGTCGTCGCCCTGCTTCAGCTTCCAGAGATCCCAGAAGACGGCTTTTCCGACGGACGCGTAATCGACGTGCCCGGCGAAGACGGCGTTGCCGCTGACGCCAGGAGGCGCAGTGAAGGTGTACCAGGCGACATTGTACGGGTCGTCGGGGGTCTGCATGACGTTGTTGGCGTCAGTGCCTTTGGTTTCGACGAGCGCGGATACGTTGATTGACGCAGTTGAGAGGCGCGGTCCAGCAAGGCCAGACGGTAAAGGCGTTGCGGATAGCGCTGGAGTCGGTTGGGCGGATGGTGGACGCGTCGGAGTCCGGCCAGCGGATCGTGTCGACGTGGGCGTTGTTGATGGCACAGCATTGCGCGCTGAAGTCGGAGTGACGGTTGGTGTCGCGGGTTGACCGCCACTACCGACGACGAGCGGATCGGAGTCGATTGGACGGCTGATGGGTACAACCGTCTGTTCTTGCGTGTTCGAGCTCGTGGCAACCGCGAACATCCCTCCTGCAACGACGAGTAGCGCGGTGAAGGCGAGCACGAGGGTGTGGTGCTGATGGTGGCCTTGACGATGTTCCATAGTGCCGAGTGTTCCTGTTTGAGTGATGAGTGCCGGATCGCGAATGCGATGAGTGTACGACTGCAGTGGAAGCACGTTCAACGAACGCATGGTCCGATCTTAGTTCAAGACGTTCGTGGGATTTGACAGGTTCCCGGCGTTCCTGTACATTGCTCATAATCTTTCGGCAGAGATGGTGAGCAGTAGCAGCTGGATCGGCGCAGCGAGTCGGGGATTGGTGGAAGCCCGATGATTCGAGATGGCTGTGAACTCGCGCCTGAGCCGTGTGGCTGAATAGCGTCATTGAGTCAGTAAGCCACGCCGGGTCCGCCCGATATAGCGATGACGAGTGAGCACGGCCCTCACCCCCCGGCCCCCTCTCCCAATTCTGGGAGAGGGGGAGTAGGTGGCATGAGACTGTGGCTAACGAGGGTGGTACCGCGGGTTTGGCCCGTCCCTTTTTCTGGGGCGGGTTTTTTGTTGCCCGCGATTTGGCAGGTCTGTAGTGAGAGTGTCTGAGACGTGAGTAGATGGGTTCGGAGCGGTGGAATAAGAACTGGCGAGCAGCAGCGGTTGTCGCGGGCTTGGCTGTGTCTTAGTTGGCCCCGATGAGGGGCCAAATGGGGCTGGCAGGTTGATTCCACTGGATGTGAACTGACACAGGGAGGCTCACGATGGCTGAACGGGTATTGATTTTCGACACGACATTGCGGGATGGGGAACAGTCTCCGGGCGCGACGATGACGACGCCCGAGAAGATCGAGGTTGCACGGCAACTCGCGCGGTTGGGCGTCGATATTATCGAGGCTGGGTATCCGGCGGCGTCGCCGGGCGACCTGGATGCGGTGCAGACGATCGCCCGTGAGGTAAAGGGCGTGGTGGTCGCGGGGCTGGCGCGGGTGCAGTTCGTGGATATCGACGCGGCGTGGGAAGGCGTGCGGTGTGCGGAGAATCCGCGGATTCACGTGTTCGTGAACGCTTCACCGATCCAGATGCAGTATCAGCTGCGGAAGTCGCCGGACGAGGTGCTGGAGATGGCTCGGGCGGCGGTGCGCAGGTGCAAGGGCTACCTGGCGGACGTGCAGTTCTCGGCGATGGACGCGACACGGGCGGACTGGGATTTCCTGTGCACGCTGTTCGGAGTCGCGATCGCAGAGGGCGCGACGACGATCAACGTTCCGGACACCGTCGGGTACACGGCTCCAGATGAATATGTCGGGCTGATCGAGTACCTCAAGGCGAACACACCAGGTATCGAAGATGTCACGATTTCGGTGCATTGCCATGATGACCTGGGAATGGCGACGGCGAACACGCTGGCGGCGATCCGGGCTGGGGCGCGGCAGGTAGAGGTGACGGTAAACGGGCTGGGTGAGCGAGCGGGCAACACGGCGCTCGAAGAGGTTGTGATGGCGCTGAAGACGCGGCCCGACTACTTCGGGGAGTTCGATCTGCGCATCGTGACGCCGGAGCTGGTGCCGTCTAGCAGGGTGGTGAGCCGATCGTCCGGCATCGTGGTGCAGCCAAATAAGGCGATTGTCGGGGCGAATGCGTTCGCGCATGAGTCGGGGATTCATCAGGACGGAGTGATCAAGCACGCGGCCAACTACGAGATCATGACGCCGGAATCGGTTGGCTGGGGCCAGACGAAGCTGGTGATGGGGAAACACTCCGGTCGCGCCGGATTCCGTCAGCGGCTGAAGGAGATGGGCTACGAGGTTGATGACGATCGCTTGAAGTCGCTGTATATTCGCTTCATCGAGCTGACTGATCGCAAAAAGCATGTCACTGACGCGGATATTATCGCGATCGTTGAGGAGGAGCTACAGCACGCCGGACCGGAGCCGTATACGCTCCTCGGCTGGAGGGCGCACTCGGGTTCGGATGACGAAGCTGAAGCAGCTGTGATCGTTGGTGTCGAAGGGCGCGAACGGGAGGCAACGGGGCGCGGCAATGGACAGATCAACGCGCTGTACTCCGCGATCGACTCAATAGTTGGGATTGAGAACGAGCTGACGGAATATCACATCGACGCGATCACGCCAGGCGAAGACGCGCAGGGAGCGGTGATGATCCGCATCAAGGTTGACGGCCAGATATATAGCGGACACGGCGTCGCGACCGATATTGTCGAGTCGAGTGTACGCGCCTACCTGACTGCGCTGAATCGGGCGGCAGTTGCAGTGCGGGTGCCGTTGAAGGAAGAGGCGGCGGTGTAGGTTGGGACGTGGGATGTGGGATGTGGGATGTGGGATGTGGGATGTGGGATGTGGGATTTTTCGGGAGTGAGGAGATAGTGTGGCTGGGTTGACGATGACGGAGAAGATTCTGGCGCATGGTGCAGGGCGCGATCGGGTGGTGACAGGGGAGATCGTCGAGGTGGCGGTCGATCTGGTGATGACAAACGATATTACTGCGCCGTTGTCGATAGCTGAGTTCAAGAAGAGTGGACTCGACCGCGTGTTTGACCCGCAGAAGGTCGTGTTCGTGCCAGACCATTTCGTGCCGGCCAAGGACATTAAGTCGGCCGAGCATGCGAAGATCATGCGGGAATTTGCCTACGAGCAGGGCACGATCTATTTCGAGGTCGGACGGGCAGGCATCGAGCATGTGGTGCTGCCGGAGAACGGGCTGACGCTGCCGGGTGACATCATCATCGGCGCGGATTCGCATACCTGTACTTACGGGGCGTTTAACGCGTTCTCGACGGGTATGGGCAGCACGGACATCGCCGCAGCGATGGCGCTGGGGACGACCTGGGTACGGGTGCCAGAGACCATCAAAGTGGTCTATACCGGGACGCTGCCGGACAACATTGGTGGCAAAGACCTGATCCTGCACACAATCGGGACGATTGGCGTCGACGGCGCGCTGAACTCTGTGCTGGAGTTCACCGGGCCGGTGATTGATGGGCTGCCGTTGGATGACCGCATCGCGATGTGCAACATGGCGATCGAGGCGGGAGGCGATACGGGTATTTTCCCCTTCGACGACAAGACGAAGGAGTTCGTCGACTCGGTGGCTAAACGACCGTACCGGTTAACGGAGTCGGACACCGACGCGGTGTACAGCCGAATCGTCGAGATCGACGTGACGAACTTGCGACCGATTGTCGCGCTGCCGCATTTGCCGTCGAACACGCGCTTCGCTGACGAAGTCGACGACATGCAGATTCAGCAGGTCGTGATCGGGAGCTGCACGAACGGGCGGCTAAGCGATCTGAGGATCGCTGCTGGCATCCTGCAGGGACACCAGATTCATCCACAGGTGCGCTGCATCGTGATTCCTGGCAGCCAGGAAGTGGCGAAACAGGCCAGCCGTGAAGGGCTAATGGACATCTTCATGGACGCTGGGGCGATTGTCAGCACATCCACCTGTGGGCCGTGCCTGGGTGGATACATGGGAGTATTGGCGAAGGGCGAACGGTGCATCTCGACGACGAACCGCAACTTCCGCGGTCGGATGGGACATCGTGAGTCGGAGATTATTCTGTGCGGGCCGCAGGTCGCGGCGGCGAGTGCAGTGATGGGACGGGTTGCGTCGCCGACGGCGCTTGGATAGTGGAAAGAGGAAAGCTGGGGAGGCGCTCGATGTGGCTGTGGTTGCACAGAAGTGGGATGAGCATCGGCACGCGACGCATCAAGTTGAATGGATGATGCGGGCGTCCGGGGAGAGGGGTTCGTTCGCAAACGACAACTATAGTAAGGAAAAGCTCATGCAGTTTCGCGGCAAGGTGTGGAAGTTTGACGATGACATCGATACTGATGTGATCATTCCGGCTCGGTATCTCATGACGATTGATCCGAAGGAACTAGCGGCGCACGTGATGGAGGATGTTGACCCGTCGTTCGCGACCAACGTGGAGGAGGGTGACATCATCGTCGCCGGGAAGAACTTTGGCTGCGGGTCGTCGCGCGAGCACGCGCCGATCGCTATCAAAGGGGCCGGGGTGTCTGTTGTTATCGCTAAGTCGTTCGCGCGGATCTACTATCGCAACTCGATCAACATCGGGATGCCGATTGTGGAGTGTCCGGAAGCGGTCGATGAGGCGGAGAACGGCGACATTCTGGAGGTCGATACGACTGAGGGCGTCGTCGTCAACGTTCGGACGGGCAAGTCGTACGACGCGACGGCACATGCGCCGTATGTGCAGGACATCATCCGATCAGGCGGATTGATGGAGGCGGTCGCCGAGCGGGTTCGGAAGCAGCAGGCGGCGGGTTCCGGCGTGAAACTCAGCAACGGCGTATGACGACCTATCGAATTCTGCTGTTGCCGGGTGATGGAGTAGGGCCGGAGGTCATCGCGGAGGCGCGCGCGACGCTTGATCTTGTCGCAGACGCTGGCGGCTACCAGATCAAGTTCACTGAAGGGTTGATCGGCGGGGCGGCCATCGACGCGTACGGTACGTCGCTGCGCGATGAGGAGATTGAAGCGGCACGGGATGCCGACGCGGTCATGCTTGGAGCGGTCGGCGGACCGAAGTGGGAAGGCGTCGCGCCGGAGATTCGGCCAGAGGCCGGGCTGCTGCGACTGCGATCCGCGCTGGGGCTGTTCGCGAACCTCAGGCCGATCCGGGTGTTTGACGCGCTGGTGGATTCGTCGCCGATGAAGGCTGAGGTCGTGCGCGGGGTCGACATGCTGATCGTACGCGAGCTGACGGGCGGCATCTACTTCGGGAAGCCATCCGAGCAGCGTGTCACGCCGGAAGGGCGCGAGGCGATTGACACGTTGATCTACCACGAGGCGGAGATCGTGCGGCTGGTCGAGCTTGGGTACGCGCTGGCGGCTGGACGACGGCGGAAGGTGACGAGCGTCGATAAGGCGAACGTGATGGCGTCGTCGCGCTTGTGGCGCGAGATCACGAACGAGATCGCGGCGCGGCATCCGGAAATCGAGACGGAGCATGCGCTGGTCGATTCGACGGCGATGAAGCTCATCAGCCGACCCGGTGACTTCGACGTGCTGGTCATGGAGAACATGTTCGGGGATATTCTCAGCGACGAGGCGGCAGTGCTGGCCGGGTCGTTGGGGATGCTGCCATCGGCCAGCCTGAATGGGCGTAAGCCAGATCGGGCCGGTAGCGAGGCGGTGCAGTTCGGGATGTATGAGCCGATCCATGGCTCCGCGCCCGACATCGCGGGCAACGGGATCGCGAATCCCAGCGGCGCGATGCTGTCGGCTGCGATGTTGCTTCGAACATCGTTTGGACGCGACGGCGACGCGCAGGCGATCGAGGCTGCGGTGGACGCGGCGCTGAACGCGGGGGCGCGAACGGCGGATATCGGCAGTGGAGCCGATTCGTTGTCAACCAGGGCGTTTGGAGATGCGGTCCGCGATCAGTTGAAGCGGGCATAGGTTAACACGAAAACGCGTTGCACACAGTACCGGCGGGAGCGCTTTGCCCTGCCGGTACATCTGGTTGAGAGTTTGAGTCGATGGGTTTGAGATGGCTGCACTTTTAGGTGTATCGTGGTCGCCTGTCGCGGCGGGGCTGGCGGACCTGGATGTATTGGTCGATGTTATCGAAGCCCCTGGCTGGGATTTGGACGGACCCCTGTTGGCAGGGAAGAAGCGTGTGTTGCTGCATGGATTCGATCGTGACGTGAGCCTGGCAGGCCCAGCCTACGTTGATGACGCGTGGGGACAACGGGTCGGCGCAGCGCTCAAACGGGCAGGGTCGCCGTGGTTCAGCATGCATCTGGGGTTCGCGGCGGAGCGGGTGCGGTTCGACGAGCACATGTTGCCGAAGTCTGACGCCCTTGGACATGATGAACTGTTCAGGCGCATTGTTGACTCGGTGCGGAAGGCGAAGTCGTATCTTGACCTGCCGCTGTTACTGGAGAACCTCGATTACTGTCCCGAGGGTGCGTACGAGTACGTCTGCGATCCGGCGTTCATCACGGCGGTGCTGGAGGCGACGGATACAAGGTTGCTGCTTGACCTAGCGCATTTGCAGGTGACGGCGAGCTGGTTCGGACGGACGCCGGAAGAGATGCTGGCGGAACTGCCAATGGAGCGAGTCCACGAGGTGCATCTGAGCAGCCCGAGACCACTCGCTGATGGGAATACGGCGCGCCTCGACGACGTTCATGATGTACTGACGGAGCGCGATGTCGAGCTCCTGCAACTCGTGTTGGGGCGGACGATGCCGAAAGCAGTCGTATTGGAGTATCGCCGGGACGAGCAGGCGTTGCGCGAACAGCTGGCGATGCTGGGCCGTGTGATCGGGCGCAGATGGCGCGGACGACCGTGTTAACCCGTCGCTGATCGGATAATGGTGTTCCAGGGAATTGACAACCGCGTGGCCTGCCGTATGCTTAGTAAAGGGTAAGGTTGCGGAAGTATACTTGTGAGACGCGGATTCAGTGCCTCGACTCTGAGGCCATGAGAGGGATACGACAGATGATTACGATTACGAACGAAGCGGTTGACCAGTTGCGCGACTTTCTGTCGGAGCAGGGTACGCCGGACCACGCGCTGCGCGTGTTCGTCGCACCGGGTGGTTGCTCGGGGCTGCAGTACGGAATGTCGATCGAAGAGCTTGAGGACGAGGGCGACACGATCGTGAATTCGCACGGCGTGAAGCTGCTGGTCGACGAGTTCTCGGCGATGTACATTGGCGGGGCTGAGATCGACTACGTCAATAGCCTGATGGGCGGCGGGTTCACAGTTCGCAACCCCAACGCAGTCGCCTCGTGCGCCTGCGGGCATTCGTTCGACACGGGTCTGAACGAGAATACGGCTCAGGGTTGCGGCTGCGGCGCGTAACTGGGCGTCGTCAGTCACTGATCTGGTAAGCAAAAGGGCGGGGCTTTCTCAAAAGCCTCGGCCCTTTCTGCGTGCGTGTTGCGAGGTCAAAGGTTTGTCGCTGGCACCGCATCTGTGGAGAACATCTGGCGCAGTTCCGCTTCCGAGTGCCAGGAGGGGTCAACGGTTGACTCGTAAAACATGCCGAGCGCGTCGATATCGGTCTGGTTGAGCGGGGTAGGGTTGACCGAGTCACTGGCCAACAGGAATGCAAGTCCATGCTGATCGTAGATGATAATGTCACCAGAGGTAGGAGCGAAGATGGGCACTGCCGCGACGCGATACTGCGCGATGGCGGTTGGGGAGGCGTGCATGTGGTTCCGACGGTGGGATCGTCGGTTCTCGCGTACGGTTCTGGTCGACTGCTTCGAGGCCAACATCTTAAGTTCCTTCCGAATTCGACGTCGAGTGCGTTGTCTGGGAGCATTCGCTCAATTCACGCGCGGTGGCCCTCCGCTGCTGACGATTTCACGCAAGTTTCATACCTTAACTGCGGCGTCACAACGAGCCGTGGCGGAGGAGATATCGGCGTTCGATCGGTGTCTATTTGTAGGAGATACTGCGGGTCGAACCTGAGCCGTGCGCCGCGGTGTTCTTGTGATCCTGAACGGAGCGGAATCGAAGAGCGTAAAGGGTTCGCCGCCAACCAACTCAGCAGATGCTATGCGCTGAGGTCCTTCGACTCCGCTCAGTGGCCGGCCACAGTGAATTCGCCCCTGGTTGTCCTTCGGAGTAGGGACGAGTTTCACCGGGGACTCGGCCAGCGAACGTGCGGGGAAACTCGTCCCAATGTCAGCGAGAACCGACAAGCCTGGCCCACGGATGCGGTTCCGAGCCACGACCGGGACGGGTTTCCTGGCACAGCACGTGACGGGTTGGTTGGTGAAACCCGTCCCTACCCCTGAACCCGACGCGCGGCACATTCACTGTGACTGAGTACTCAGTAGTGCACCACAGTGATTTTGTCATTCTGAGATGTGAATCGAAGTATCTCCAAACGATGGCACAGCGCCGATAATGAGAGGTGTTTCGCTTCAGTTTGCCGTGACACGATCACTGTGGCGCAGTACTCAGGTTGACAAGAACACTGCGGCGCACTGCTGGTGGCGATACGGCGGTGCCGCATTTCTCAGGTCGCAAGCGGGACGCGTGAGACGGTAAGGCGAGAGGCGGATTGTTATACTCCTAGTGATGTCATTCGGCGTTTTGCGAACGTGGGATCGGCGTTGGCTGCGGGGGGATGGCGGAATTGGCAGACGCGCATGCCTTAGGAGCATGTACCGCAAGGTGTGAGGGTTCGAGTCCCTTTTCCCCCACTCGATCATCTGGGAAGTGGAACGAGGGACGTGGGACGTGCTGCGCCTGGCAACACATTTCCTGGCCGTCCCGAGACGTCCGATGGCTTTATGAGGAACCCTGCATTGACTGATATCGCATCGAACGCATCTGTCGCTCGAGTGCTGAATGACTCAGTGCCGACGCCTGATGCGACGCCCGAGCATACGCCGCTTCGACCGAATCCGATTCGCACACGAGTCATTCCGGCGTTCGCGCTGGTGATGGTGGTGGGGTTGCTTGGGTTGCTGGCCTATTCGCTATTCGCTCCGGATAACCTGAGAACGGATGCGAATTGTCGGGTACAGGCGTTGGGCTACTGCGTGTATGACTCGGCAGAGTCGGCACCGGATTTCACAGTCGAGACGTTTGAGGGACAGGAAGTCAGTCTGAGCGATTACGCGGGACAGATCGTCGTGCTGAATTTCTGGGCATCCTGGTGTGAGCCGTGTCGTGACGAGACGCCGCTGCTGGAGACGGCGTACACCAGACTGGGTGATGATGTCGTGCTGCTGGGAATCAACGTGCAGGACAGCGAATCGGACGCTCGAGAGTTTCTGGATCTGTACGGGGTGACGTACCAGTCCAGCAGGAGTGGCGGAGACGCAGTATCGATTGATTATGGGGTGACCGGGGTGCCGGAGACGTACGTGATTGACGCTGAAGGACGGGCGGTTGCGGAACTCCGCGGGGCGGTGACAAGCGTCGATCAACTCCAGGCGATGGTCGCGGTCGCGCGGTGAGCGCGGTTCCGACCGTGGGGTTGCTGACGGCGTTCGCGGCGGGCCTGCTGTCGTTTCTGTCACCGTGTGTCGCGCCGTTGCTGCCTGGGTATCTGACGTTAATTTCTGGTTCGGCTGGCCATGGAGTGGTGGCAGCGCGGGGAGACGGACGCTTCCGATTGTTCTGGCCGAGCCTGTTATTCGTGGCAGGGTTCACGCTGGTGTTCGTGTCGCTCGGTGCGTCGGCCTCCGCGTTCGGCGATGTGCTGGACGAGAACCGGCGAATGCTGGGGCGCATTGCGGGTCTGGTGATGATCGGGATGGGGCTGGTCGTGCTGTGGGGGGCGCGGATGCCGCTACTGATGCGCGAACGGCGCTATCACCTTACACCGCGCTCGTTCACGTCGTCGGAGACGCTGCTCCTTGGGATGGCGTTCGGCTTTGGCTGGACGCCCTGCTTCGGGCCGATCCTCGCGTCG
>Ga0136611_10000205_pt1 | contig 36529 bp, 33 predicted proteins | sample AntDrymUQ2232306_2_FD_106645 | JGI IMG/M metagenome (GOLD analysis project Ga0136611, IMG submission 106645) | Polar desert sand microbial communities from Dry Valleys, Antarctica - metaG UQ223 (23.06) | ecosystem: Environmental > Terrestrial > Soil > Desert | place: Antarctica: Dry Valley...
GCCGGCGCCGGCGCGTGCAGCAGCGACACCCGGCCCTGCCGCGCGAGCGGCTCGAAGCCCTGCACCACGCCGTCCACCACCTCGCCGACATCCACGTCGCGGATCGTCAGGCGGAGCGCGCCGGCCTCGGCGGTCGAGAGCATGAACAGGTCGTCGATCAGCCGTCCGAGGTGCTCGGTCTCGCGGTGGACGATGCCGAGCGCCTCGGTGCGCTGCCGGACGTCAGCCTCGCCGCTGCGCATGAGCAGCGACTCGGCGTGCGCGCGGATCGACGCCAGCGGCGTGCGCAGCTCGTGCGAGACGTTGGCGATCAGCTCGCGCTTGGCGCGCAACGCCTCCTCGGCCTGGCGGCGCTCGCCGTCGAGGTCGGTCACGGTCGCGGCGAGCCGGTCGGCCATCCGATTGAACCGCCGGGCAAGCTGGCCGACCTCGTCGCCGGGGCCCTCCTCGACGCGGCGGGCCAGGTCGCCGCCGGCGATGGCCTCGCTGGCGGCGCCGAGCCGTTCGAGCCGGGCGACGAGGCCGCGCGCGAGCAGGTAGCCCACCAGGCTCGCCGACGCGAACGCGAACAGGAACGAGCCGGCCAGGACGCCGACCGTCGCGGCCGTGAAGAAGAAGAACGCGCGCAGCACGTTGCCGACGCGGCTCGGTGGCGGCAGCTCGGTCTTCGCCACGACGACGACGCCGCGCACCTCCCCGCCCGCTCCGAGCACGGGATAGGCCCCGAGCGCCGCCGGCGAGGCGCCCGGCCGCACGATCGTCAGATCGTCCGTGTCGGGGTCGCGACCGAGCGCGGCCCGCGCGAGCGTCGCCCACGCCTCCCGCTCCGACGCGCCGAAGCTCGCGTCGGCGGGCCCGGAGGTGGCGAGCACGCCGCCATCCGGCGCCAGCACGACGACGTAGGCCAGATTGCGCAGGCCCGCGTTGAAGGCGTCGTTGCGCTGGGCCACCTCGGGCGCGTTCGGCCCCGGCCCGACTAGCAGGCGGACGTCGTTCGCGACCACCGCGCGCAAAATCTCAGCGAGGCGGGCGTGCTCGCCGCGCACGACCAAGTTGCCGACCGCCCGCGCGACGATCCGCGCATCCTGGGCCGGCTCGCGTGCCGGAGTGTTCTGGGCCGCGATCCAGGCGCTCGAGAGCAGCACCAGCGCCGCGATCATGCTGATGAGGGTGACGGCGATGGCGATGAGGTGGGACAGGGTGAGCTGCCAGCGGAGCGTCGCGAGCCCGCGCCGGATGCGCCACCGAATCCGGCCCCGGTCCGGCCCGCTCGCGCGCCGCTTGCCTTCGTCCCGGCTCGCGACGCTCGCCCGTCGCCCGCCCTCGCGCCGGCTGTCCGCGCTCATTCGACGCGCGACTGGCGCGCCGAGAGGCGGTAGCCGACGCCCCAGACCGTCTCGATGCGGTCGCCGGCCGCACCGAGCTTTTTGCGCAGGCGCAGCACGTGCGTATCGACGGTGCGGTCGAAGCCGCCGGCGTCGTAGCCCCAGACGCTCTCGATCAGGTAATCGCGGCTGAACGCGCGGCCCGGGTTGCGCACCAGCAGCGCCAGCAGGTCGAACTCCTTGGGCGTCAAATCGACCGGCTCGTCCGCGACGCTGACGACGTGCTGCGCGAGATCGACGACGAGGGAGCCGGCGCGCAGGACGGGGGGCGTGTCGGCCGCACTCGCCTCGCGGAACAACTCGACGCGGCGCAGCATCGCCCGCACGCGCGCGAGCAGCTCGCGGATGCTGAACGGCTTGGACATGTAGTCGTCCGCGCCGACCTCCAGCCCGAGCACGCGGTCGATCTCCTCGGCGCGGGCGGTGAGCATCAGGATCGGGACGATGCTCAGCTTGCGGACGCGGCGGGCCACCTCCAGCCCGTCGAGCTCTGGCAGCATCCAGTCCAGGATGAGCAGATCCGGGCTGTCGTCGCGAACGGCGCGGACGGCCGCCGACCCGTCGAACGCCTGCACCACGCGGTGCCCCTCGTCTTCGAGGTGGCGCCGCAGCAGGGCGCTCAGGTCGCGCTCGTCCTCGGCCACCACGATCGTCGCCATGCCTGCCCCTCTCCCTTGCCGTGCCCTCGTCTTGTTCTCGCCTTGAACGGACATCGTATCGCTCGGATGTGAGCGGGCGGCGGCAAATGTGTCACGAAACGGTGAACACCGGCGGCGTAGCTCGACGGGGCTGCTCCGCCACGGTGCCTCGTGCATCACAACGAGAAGGTGATGTGGGCGCCGTCAACACCCCTGTCATCCTGAACACCCCTGTCATCCTGAACGAAGTGAAGGATCTACGGACTGGCCTGAGTTGGCGAGTCCGTAGATCCTTCGCAAGCTCAGGATGACAGGCCAGGATCGCGCGCTCCCGTCATCTGAGTGGCCTCGTACGAGCGACTGGACTGACGTTCACAGATTCGTTACCGATCGGCGACGGGCCGTCGATAGTCGGTCGGTATCGTGATCTCAGACGCCAGGCAGCGCGGTCCGCACGAGAGGAGGTGACGGCGGGCAGCACGAGGATTGCGCATCGGCGGCGTCGGACGCATGCGGCGCGCGGGCACGCTCGGCGAGGGGCCGGCGCGACGACTCACACAACAGGGACACAAGACAATGAGACGGTTTTTCAGCAGGCGAGGGGTCGCGGTCGCGGCGGTCGCGCTCGCGGTGGGCATCGGCGCGCTCGGCGCGTATGGCGCGGCGAGCGCGGGCAGTGCGCTCGCGAGCACGGCAATGGGGTTCGGCCCGTGGGGCGGCGGCCATGTCGGCGGGCCCGGGGGCGGGCCGTGGGCGGGCGCGAGCGCGGTGGTGCCGCCGGAGATCATGGCGCTGCGCGATCTCCCGCCGGCCGAGCGCTTCAAGCACTTCAACGGCGTCCAGGTCAGCCTCAAGGACGCGAACAACCAGCCGGTGCAGATCGTGGTCACGGCGGGCACGGTCTCGGCGGCCAGCGCGTCGAGCCTGACGCTCGCCGCGAACGACGGCTCGACCAAGACGTACTCGATCGACGGCCAGACGGTCATTCGGAGCCGCCCGAGCGACGGCAGCCCGAACAACACGCCGAACCTGACCCAAGGCGACATGGTGGTGGTCGTCTCGCGCAACAGCGAGACGGCGGCCCGCGCCATCATGGACGGCAACAAGGAAGGGTTCGGCGGCCCGATGGGCGGGCACGGCCGATAGGCGAGTGTCGCTGACCGACCGCGCACGATGCCCTCGCCCCGGCTTTGGCCGGGGCGAGGGCATCGTGCATGTTCGACTACGCGATTCGCTGGTGCATGATCTCCAGCCGTACGAGCACATGCGATACTGAGCCCAGGGATGGAACCGCCATGAGCAATGACACCGTCAGGCTGCGTGAGCGAATTGTCCAGGATGCAAACATCCTGGTCGGGAAGCCCGTGGTGCGCGGCACTCGCATTCCGGTCGAGCTGGTGCTAGGAAAGCTTGCCGCGAATCCGGACCTCAATGAGCTGCTGCAAGACTACCCGCGCCTCACGGTAGACGACGTGCGGGCGTGCCTGGAGTACGCCAGTGACCTCGTCGCGAGGCAAGAGCGGATCATGGAGACGACTCACGGCGCGATATGAGGCTCTTGCGTGACGAGAGCGCGGAGATGCGCCTCGCGCGATTCCTTCGCCAGCAAGGTCACGATGTCACGACGGTAGTCCACCAGCACGCCCAGAGTCTTGTCGATTCCGAAGTGCTCCGAATCGCCCATGCAGAGGCGCGAATCCTCATCATGAACGACCGTGACTTTGGCGAACTCGTGTTTCGGCTGAGTCTGCCCCACCAAGGTGTCATCTATTTTCGGCTGCCGCTTGACACGACGGCGGACCAGAAGATCGACTGGCTTCGCCGCATTCTCAGCGAACGTTCGGACGCGCTCGGGCGATTCATCGTCGTCACCCCGCAAGGATTACGGATGACGTGACGCTGCGTTCGCCATGTCGTCGGTCCGAAGTGGTGCGTGCCATACTGAGGTGAGGGTCGAGATCCCGAGACGATGCTCGCAACTCGAAAGCGAGAAAGCACCATGCGAGAGGTCACACCGAGGTGGCGTGCCGCCGCGACGATCGGGGAAGGCGAGGCTCTCGTTGCCGTGCCCTTGGACGAGGATGGCCGCGAAACGACCTTGTATTTCGTGGATGAGGTCGCGGCGGATGCTGCTCTCGGTGACGACGGGGTACGCGAGGCGCTGGGCGCGATCGGCGGGTGGAGCCACCTCGACTGGGAGCAGGCCGTGGACGCATTGGACCGCATGCGGCACGCCAGTTGGCCGACTCCACCAATCGAGCCGTTGTGAGACGGTACCTGCTGGATGCGACCCCGCTCACCGCGCTGTTGTTCCGCCGACCTGCCGCAATCGACCTGATGGTGCCTTGGGTCGAGCGCCAGGAGCCTTTCGAGGATCTCGTCGTCGGCGAGGATGCGTGCATCTTCTCGGCGCCCTTCTCGAAGGCGTAACGCTCGCCGGTCGGGTCCGCGTTGGGCGTCTCGTGCCCCAGCACGTCGCACAGGTCGAGGAAGTGCTCCTGCGAGGCGGCGCTCTCGTTCCGCGCCGACGCCTGCCACTTGCGGACGAATTCCGGGACGGTCATCGACGGCATCGGGCGGCCTTCCGTGCGGGGCGGGATGGGCGGGTGCGATCCGTCGCGACGAGGCGCGCACCGCTCGCTTCGGCAGGATAGAGGCCCGGCCATGTCGCGGCAAGCCACGGGTCAGACCGAGCTCAGGATCGCCCGGCGCGAACGGATGGCGGGCCGGCAGCGTCCGGGGTCTTCCCTCGCCCCTCGCTTACAATGGCAGGGTGCGGATTCAGATTCTTTCCTCGCGAGTCGGCGGCGGGCACCTGATGGTGGCCCGCGCGCTGGTGGAAGGGCTCCGGGCGCTCGGGGGTGCGACGCTCGACGTCTGGGTCGACGACATGTACGTCGATCTCGCCAGGCTCCCGGCGCACCGCTTCCCCTGGATGTACGCGATGACCACGCGGCGGATGCCGTGGCTCTGGCGCGCGTTCTATCAGGCCTCCAACCAGGCGCCGGACCAGCGGCGCATGGCGCTCGTCGAGGAGTTCGTCGGTGGCCCCGGCTTGCGCCGCATCCTCGAGGAGCGCCGGCCCGACGTCGTGGTGTCGGTCTTGCCGGGCATCGCCGACTTCACCGCCCGCACGCTCGAGCGCGCCGGCGCCTCGGCCACGGTCGAGATCGTCGTCACCGACTGGGCCGACATCCACCTGTCGTGGGCGTCGCGCTACGCAACCCACCACAGCGTCCCGACCGAGCAGGCGGCGGGGGTGTTGCACGGGGCCGGCATCCCCCGCTCGGCGGTGTCGGTCAGCGGCTTCCCGGTGCGCGAGCAGTTCGTCGGGCTGGCGACGGACGGCGCCGCGCGCCGAGCGGCCCGCGCGCGGCTCGATCTCCCGCTCGACCGGTTCATCGTGCTCGCGATGGTCGGCACCGAGGGGTCGCCGGCGGCGCTGGCCCACCTCCGCGCGCTCGCGACCATCCCGGTGGACGCCGAGATCCTGATCATCTGCGGGCGCAACGCGCGGCTGAAGCGCCGCGTCGAGCGCCTCTCGGGGCCGAACTCGCTCCATCCCCTCGGCTACGTCGAGGACGTCGCCTCCCTGATGCTCGCCTCCGATCTGCTGGTCACCAAGGCCGGCGGCGTCACGCTGGCGGAGGCGTTCTGCTGCGCGGTGCCGGTGGTGGTCTTCGATCCCCTCCCCGGCCAGGAAGAGGGGAATGCGCGCTTCCTGGCCGCCCAGCGCGCCGCCGAGCTCGCCACGTCGCCCCACGAACTGGCGCGGATCGTGGGCGAGCTGCGCTGGAACGACGAGCGGCGGGAGCTGCTCGCGGCGCGCGGGGGCCAATTCGCGAGCCCCGGTGCTGCGCTCCGCACGGCCGCCGCGATCCTCGGCCGGGCGCATGCCAACCGAGGCGACACCAGCTAGCGGCGCGCGGCACGCCGTACACTACGGACGCACCGCGCCATCCAGGTCTCCGGGCTACGGCTTCGGGACGCATGACGCGGCGACACCGAGAGTGGCGGTGAGGCGCGCGTGGGTGAATGGTGGAAGGCGATCGTCCTGGGCCTGGTCGAGGGGCTGACCGAGTTCCTCCCGATCTCGTCGACGGGGCACCTGCTGATCGCAAGCGATCTCCTCAACTTCCAGCAATCGAGCAGCGGCACCTTCGAAATCTTCATCCAGTTCGGGGCGGTCCTGGCGGTCGTCGGCTACTACGCGCGCGACCTCCTGGCTCAGGCCGGCGCGGTCCGCACCGACCCTGACGTGCGGCGCTTCTGGGCCGGCGTCGTCGTCGCGTTCCTGCCGGCGGCCGTGCTTGGGCTGCTGCTGCGGAACTGGATCAAGACCGTCCTGTTCGCCTCGCCTTCCGTCATCGCCTGGTCGCTGATCCTCGGCGGGGTCGTGCTCATCCTGATCGAGCGCATCCCGCGCCGCGCCGCGCCCACGACGACGACGCCGACCGCGATCACGCTGCGCCAGGCCGCGATCGTCGGCGTCGCCCAGGCGACCGCGCTGGTACCGGGCGTGTCTCGCTCGGGGGCGTCGATGGTGGGCGGCTTGCTCTCCGGCATGGATCGCCCCACGGCCACCGCGTTCTCGTTCTACCTGGCCATTCCGACCCTCGGCGCAGCCACCCTCGTCGATCTGGCGAGCAGCCTGGGCCAGCTCACGAGCGGCGACCTCCAGCTCCTGCTGATCGGGACGGCGGTGTCGGCGGTCGTGGCGGGCGCGAGCATCCACTGGCTCATCCGCTACGTGGCCCATCACACGTTCGTCCCGTTCGGGATCTACCGCGTCGGGGCCGGGCTGCTGATCCTGGTCCTGCTCTCGGCCGGCGTCCTCTGACGCGTCGCGGCGGCCGAATGACGCGCCGCGGCGGCCGTATTCTTTGCTGCCTCTGTCATGAAGTCTGTAGCATCGCCCCGGCTCCATGCTGTAGTTCGAAGGGGAGATCCACTTGCATCCACGTCCTATCGTCGCGACGCTGCTGGCCGCCGTCGTCGCGCTGTCGGCCTGTTCGCCGGCCGCGCCGAGCACCAAGCCCACCGCCGCCCCGAAGGCCGAATCGGCCGATACTGGCCCCACCGCCGTCCCGACCCAGGCGGTCGCTAAGCCGACCACCCGCCTCGTCGAGAACGGGCGCATCGCCAGCCCGTCGCCGACCGTCCACACCTTCCTGTGGGGCAACCCCGAGACGACGGAGCGCGACCTGACGCTCGCGAAGGACGCCGGCTTCACCTGGGTCAAGCAGCGCTTCGAGTGGCGCTACGTCGAGAAGACTGAGGCCGACACGTTCGAGTGGCAGGAGCCGGATCGGGTCGTTGACGCGATCAACAAGAACGGCCTCGGCATCGTGGCCCGCATCGACAACCAGCCCGAGTGGGCGCGCGCCGATGGCATCTTCCCCGCCAGCGGCCCCCCGGATAAGAACCAGGATTTCACGGACTTCCTGAAGAAGTTCACCCAGCGCTACAAGGGCAAGGTCCAGGCGTACGAGATCTGGAACGAGCCGAACCTCTCGCGCGAGTGGGGCAACGCCGCGCCGAGTGCCCAGGCGTACACCGAGCTGCTCCGGGTGAGCTACGAGACGATCAAGAAGAACGACCCCGACGCGATCGTCATCTCGGCGGGCCTCTCGCCGACCTCGGAGCAGACCGACCGCGCCCGCGCGGACGTGACGTTCCTGCGCGAGATGTACCAGGCCGGCGCGCAGCAGCACTTCGACATGCTCGGGGTGCATGCGCCGGGCTTCAAGGCGGCGCCCGAGACCGATCCGGCCCAGATCGCCCGCGACCCCGCGCTCAACAACAACGACCCGAGCGCCGAGGAGGCGCGCCGCGTCTACGGCTTCCGGCACGTCGAGGACATGCGCGCCGTGATGCAGGAGTTCAACGACGGGAACAAGCAGATCAGCCTGATGGAGATGGGCTGGACGAGCGACCCCCGCCCGGACTCGCCGTACCGGTGGCACGCGGTCTCCGAGCAGGAGAAGGGCGAGTACCTGGCGCGGGCCTTCACGTACGCCGCCCAGAACTGGTCGCCGTGGATCGGTCACATGACGGTGATCTACCTCCCGGATCCGGGCTGGACCCCCGACATGGAACAGACGCACTGGGGCATCACCAACCCGGACGGCACGGCGCGGCCGGCCTACGACGCCCTCAAAGCGACCCTCGGGGCCATCGTGAGTGGCGCGACCGGCGGCCCGGCGCCGGGTGCGTCTCCTGCGGTCGGCGCGTCGCCCGTGCCATCGCCGTCGCCGAGCCCGTCGCCCTAGTCAGGACACCCCAGGCGGGGTCGCGGGCGGGCTGGCGGCAACGTCAGCCCGTCCGCGACGCTTGGCCGCCGCCCATCAGCACCCCGAGGCGCGCGCGGTCGGCGGTGGCCGCGTCGAGCGTCTCGACGATCCGCCCCCGATACATCACGGCGATGCGGTCCGCGAGGGCCAGGATCTCGTCCAGCTCGGCCGAGACGAGCAGCACGGCGGCACCCCCGTCCCGCGCCGCCACGATCTTGCGGTGGATGAACTCGGTCGAGCCGACGTCCACGCCGCGCGTCGGCTGGGCCGAGATCAGCAGCCGCACCGGGCGCGACAGCTCGCGCGCGACGACGGCCTTCTGCTGGTTGCCGCCCGAGAGCGAGCTGGCCGGCGCGTCGATCGACGGCGTGCGGATGTCGAAGTCTTCGACGAGCGACCGGGCGAAACGTCGGATGGCTCCGAACACGACCCGAAGGCCACGAGCGAACGGAGCGCGGGTGAAGCGCGAGAGCACGAGGTTGTCCCGGAGCGGGTGCGCCAGCACGAGGCCGTGCTTGTGGCGGTCCTCGGGGATGTGCGACACGCCCGCGTCCACCAGCGTGCGCGGCGAGCCGGTCGTTACGTCGCGACCGTCCAGCACGATGCGGCCGGCTGCCGGATGGCGCAACCCGGAGACCGCCTCGATCAGCTCGGTCTGGCCATTCCCCTCGACGCCGGCGATCCCCAGGATCTCGCCGGCCCGCGCTTCAAGATCGAGGCCCGCTACGGCGACACCCCCGCGCGCATCCAGCACGCGCAGCCCCTTGACCCACAAGACCACCTGCCCGGCGTGCGCGGGCGCCTTCTCGACGCGCAGCAGCACCGGCCGGCCGACCATTAGCGCGGCCAGCGATGCCTCGGTCGCGTCGGTCGGATCGGCCGTCCCGACGACTCGGCCATGCCGCAAAACCGAGATGCGGTCCGCGATCTGGAGCACCTCGCGCAGCTTGTGCGAGATGAACACGACGGCGCGCCCCGACTCGCGGAGGCCGCGCACGATCTCGAAGAGCCGCTCGACTTCCGGCGGGGCCAGCACGGCCGTCGGCTCGTCCAGGATCAGCAGATCGGCGCGGCGGTACACCGCTTTCAGGATCTCGACGCGCTGCTGGAGGCCGACCGGCAGGTCGCGGGCGAGCGCGTCCGGATCGACCTCCAGGCCGAGCGACTCGGAGAGGGCGCGCACCTGCCGCCGGGCCGCGGCGGTATCGAGGGTGCCGAAGCGGCGCGTCGGCTCGGCGCCCAGCATGACGTTCTCGACCACGGAGAGCGTCGGGACGAGCATGAAGTGCTGGTGGACCATGCCGACGCCGGCGTCGATGGCGTCCTTCGGGCTCGCCGGCCGGTACGGACGCCCGCGCAGGGTCAGCGCGCCCGCGTCGGGCTGCACCAGGCCGTAGAGGACGTTCATCAGGGTCGATTTGCCGGCGCCGTTCTCGCCGAGCAGGGCGTGGACCTCGCCGGGCCGAACGTCCAGGTCGATGGCGTCGTTCGCGACCACGCCGCCGAAGCGCTTCGTGAGGCCGCGCACGACGAGCAGCGGGGCGTCAGCCGCGCCCGCTGCGTCGGCTTCCGGGCGATGGCCCGGGTCGGTCGCGGGCGCCGGCCCGCCGGCGTGCGGCTCCACGTCAGCGCCCGCCCTTGACGTATGGGACGCCCACGGCGGCCGGCGGGCTCGCGCGGCCGATTGCGCCCGCCACCACCACGATGGTCAGCACGTACGGCAGCATCCCGACGAGCTGGTACGGCACCGCGAACCCCTGGATCTGCAACGCCACCGGCAGCGCCTCGGTGACGCCGAACAGGAGCGCCGCGCCCCACGATCCCAGGGGCGTCCACTTCCCGAAGATCATCGCGGCGAGGGCGATGAAGCCGCGCCCGTTCGTCATTAGCGGCTCGAAGTGGGGGACTGATTCGAGCGTGAAGTACGCGCCGCCGAGGCCGGCCAGCGCGCCGCCGAGCACCACGTTCACGTAGCGGACGCGCAGCACGTCGATCCCAACGGTATCGGCGGCCAGCGGGTGCTCGCCGACCGCGCGCGTCCGCAGGCCCCAGCGGGTCCGGAACAGGAGCCAGGTCGCGGCGAACACGAGCACGATGGCCAGCAACGTCAGCGGCTGCTGGCGGAAGAGGATCGGCCCGAGCACCGGAATCTCGTGGAGCGGACCGAGCGGCAGGGGCTGGAGCACGGTGAGGCCGGACGGCGCGCCGGTCGCGAAGAGCTGGCGATTGAAGAAGCCGGTCATCCCGACCGCCAGGATGTTGATGACCGTCCCGCTGATGATCTGATCGACGGCGAAGCGGATCGAGAGCAGGGCGTGGAGCAGCGCCAGCAGCATGCCGGTCACCAGCGCCGCCAGCACGCCGGCGGTCAGGCTGCCGGTCAGCACGGCCGCCGCGAAGCCGAAGAAGGCCGCGCTCAGCATCATCCCCTCGATCCCGATGTTGACGACGCCGGAGCGCTCGCAGAAGACGCCGGAGAGCGCCCCGAACGTGAGCGGCGTGGCCTTCGTCACCGAGATCGCGAGCACGGCGATGACGATGTCAATCACGCGGCCAACCTACGGTCCAGGTCGGGGATACCGAGGTTACGAATTGGACAGGATTCACAGGATTGAGATGACCGAGACTTCATCTTGTCAAATCGCTTCCCCACGCTAGACCTCCGTCCGGCCCCAGCCACGCGCGACGGTGGCGGCTTCGACCGGTGAATCCGTTGCGCGACCTCGGATCCGGTACAGCGCGCGGACGCCCTGGTCGGCTGCGACGAACATCAGCACGAGTGCCTGGACGATCGAGATGACGTCGATCGGGATCTGGCTCACGAACTGCATCCGCGTGGCGCCGGCCCGCAGGCCGCCGAACAGGATCGCGGCGGGGACGACGCCGAGCGGGTGGCTCTTGCCGAGCAGGGCCACGGCGATGCTGTCGAAGCCGTAGCCGACGCTGAAGCCGGGCGTGTGGTAGTAGTTGACGCCGACCACCTCGATCGCCCCGGCCAGCCCGGCCAGCGCGCCGGACAGCCCCATCGTCAGGACGATCGTCCGGCCGACCCCGATGCCGGCGTAGTGCGCGGCGCTCGGGTTGAGCCCGACCGTGCGGATCGCGAAGCCGACCGTGCTGCGGAACAGCAGCCACCACACGCCGACCGAGAGCACCAGCGCGATCACGAACCCCCAGTGCAGCCGCGCGTCGGCGAAGATCGCCGGCAGCCGCGCGGACTCCAGCACCTTCGGCGTCTGGGCGAGCACCACGAACGGGCTCGGGTCCTTGAGCGGGCCGGACAGCAAGTAGCCCGTCCCGAGCAGCGCGATGTAGTTGAGCATGATGGTCGTGACGACCTCGTGTGCTCCTGTTCGCGCCTTGAGGACGCCGGCCAGGCCGGCCCAGGCTCCGCCCCCGAGGGCGCCACCGAGCAGCGCGAGGAGCAGGTGCAGCGGCCACGGCACCCCGGCCACGCCGAACCCGATCCACGCCCCGACCAGCGCGCCGACCGCAAGCTGGCCCTCGGCGCCGATGTTGAACAGGCCGCCCTTGAAGGCGAGCGCGACCGCCAGGCCGGCCAGGATGTACGGCGTCGCCCAGATGAGCGTCTCGGAGATCGAAGCCGCCCGACCGAACGAGCCTTCCCAGAGCCCCCCGTAGGCGAGCAGCGGGTCGCCGCCGGTCGCGACGATCAGCAGGGCACCCAGCGCCAGCGCGGTCGCGACCGCGAGCGCCTGGACGAGGAGCGCCTGGACCGTCGACGAGCGCATCAAGGACGGGCCGCGCACGGGCACATCAGCGTCGGCTCTCGGCGGTCAGCGCCCGTGCGCGGCCCACCACGCGGCGCATCGACTGGGGCACCGTCGTCTTTGGCACGCGCACCTACGGAACCTGGACCCCCGTGCGGATGCTGTTGTCCTTGAGGCCCCGGTCGATCTGCTGCAGGCGATCCTTCACGTCGTTCGGCACGCGGTCCGCGAGGTCGTGGAAGGGCGCGAGGCCGACCTCGCCGGTGACGTTGCCGCCCTTGAAGGAGCCGTCGCCGACCGTCTTGATCAGGTTGAAGACGCCCGGCGTGATGAGCTTCATCGCGCTCGAGACCAGCACCGGGCGCACCTGGGGCAGCGTCTCGTACTGGTCGGTATCGACCCCGATCGCCAGCACGTTCCGCTCGAGCGCCCCGAGCAGCGCGCCGTTGCCGGTATTGCCGCCCGCGCCGAAGATCACGTCGGCTTGCTGCTGGACCATCTGCGACGTGGTCGTCTTGCCCCAGTCCGGATCCGAGAAGCCGCGCGCGAGGCCGCCGGGATGGTACGCCATCAGCACGCGGACGTCCGGCTTCATCGCCTTGGCCCCGGCCTCGTAGCCGCGCCCGAACTTGACGACCGGCGGCACCAGATCGGTCCCGAGGACGCCGCCGATGACGCCGCTCTTGGTCAGCAGGCCGGCCAGCGCCCCGGCCAGGTAACCGGCCTTGTCCTCGTCGAAGGTCAGGCCGCTGACGTTCTCGATCGGCGCCGGCTGGAACTGATCGACGCCGATGAAGCGGACGGTCCTGTATTTGGCCGCCGCCTCCTGGGTCGCCTGGCCGAGCGCGAACCCGACCGTCACGATGACGTCGTAGCCCTCCTGGCCGAACTGGTCGATGTTCTTGGCGTAGTCCTTGGGGTCGGTCGTCTCCAGGAAGCGCACCTGCGCGCCGAGCTCCGACTGCGCCCGCTGGACGCCCTCCCAGGCGGACTGGTTGAAGCTGCGGTCGTCCACCTTGCCGACGTCGGTCACGAGCCCGACGCGGAGCTGCTTGCCGCTGGGCTTGCCGGCCGCCACCGGCGCGCCCGTGACCGGCGCCCCCGTGGCCGGCGCGGCCCCGGCGGGTGACGGGGACGGCGACGCGGCAGCGGAGCCGGCAGCGGCCGGGCTCGACGCGGGCGATGCGACAGCCGGTGATCCGCCGGTGACGGGCGACCCGGTTGCAGCCGGCGACGCGGCAGCCGGTGAGGCTCCCGCCGCCGGCTTCGCCGCCTCGGTGGGCTTGGCGGCGCTTTGCGGCGGGGACGTGGGCGCGGAGGTGGGCGCGACGGCGGTCGGCGCACACGCGGCGAGGATCAGGGCGAAGGCGGCCACCAGTAGGCAGGCAGGCTGTCGGGCGAACGGCATCCACGCTCTCCTTTGGAGGTCGAAAGCGGCACATATACAGGGACTATGCGCAGAATAGCACGGTGCGGGCTCCCTCGCCGCACCGGTTACCGGACAGGCAACCACCGCCGACCGGACCGCTGCGAACGCGGGGCGTGGTGCATCGGCATCGCTCGTGCAGAATGGTGGGCGGTGCCCGAGCGGCACACAGCGGAGAGGACGAAGCTGAGCATGGCGTACCTGCCCATCGAGAACTACGGCGTCATCGGCGACTTGCACACCGCGGCGCTGGTGGGCCGCAACGGGTCCATCGACTGGCTCTGCCTGCCGCGCTTCGACTCGCCGTCGATCTTCGCGGCCATCCTGGACGACGAGATCGGCGGGCGGTTCACGATCGCCGCCGTGGAGCCGACCGGGACGCGCCAGCTCTACGTGCCCGACACCAACGTCCTCCTCACCCGCTTCTACACGGCCGACGGCGTCGGCGAGATCTACGACTGCATGCCGATCGAGCGGGACACGGCCGGCGAGGCCGCGCCCGTCCACAACCTCGTGCGCGTCGTGCATGCCGTGCGCGGCCCGGTCCAGTTCGAGCTGTTCTGCCGTCCGGCGTTCGACTACGCCCGCGCCGAGCACGCGGTCGAGCAGGTGGAGGACGGTGTCCGCTTTACGTCGCGCGGCGCGGACGGGTCGCGCATCAGCCTGCTGGGCACCGTGCCGATCGAGATGCGCGATGGTGCCGCCGTGGCGCGGTTCACCCTCCAGGCCGACGAGTGGGCGGCGTTCGTGCTGCAGCACGTCGATGACGACCACCCGGCCTCTCGCATCGCGCCCGTCGCCGAGATCCGCAAGACCGTCCAGGATACCGTCGACTACTGGCAGAAGTGGCTCGGCCGCTCGACCTATCGCGGACGCTGGCGGGAGATGGTCCACCGCTCGGCGCTCACGCTGAAGCTCCTAACCTACGCGCCGACCGGAGCACTGGTCGCGGCGCCGACGACGAGCCTGCCGGAGGGGATCGGCGGCGTCCGCAACTGGGACTATCGCTACACCTGGATCCGCGACACGAGCTTCATGGTCTATGCGCTGATGCGGATCGGGTTCGTCGATGAGGCGGCGCGCTTCATCGACTGGCTCACCCAGCGCGTGCTGGAGGCCGACGCCGACAGCCCGCTCCAGGTGATGTACCGCATCGACGGCAGCCGCCTGACCGGCGAGGAGGAGCTGGCCCACCTCGCCGGGTATCGCGGCTCGCGGCCGGTCCGCATCGGGAACGGCGCCCACGACCAGCGCCAGCTCGACATGTACGGCGCGCTGATCGACTCGATCTACCTGTACGACAAGTACGGCCGGCCGATCTCCTACGACCTGTGGAAGCACCTGACGCGGCTACTCAACTGGCTCGCGGAGAACTGGCGGCAGCCGGACGCGGGCATCTGGGAGGTGCGCGGCGGGGCGCGCGACTTCGTCTACTCCAAGATGATGTGCTGGGTCGCGTTCGACCGTGCCCTGCGGATGTCCAGCAAGCGCGGGCTGCCGGCCCCGCGCCGGGCCTGGCAGGAGACGTCGTCGGAGATCTACGAGGACGTCATGCGGCACGGGTGGAATCCGCGCCTCAACAGCTTCGTCCAGTATTACGGCTCGGAGTATGCCGACGCCGCGAACCTCCTGATGCCCCTGGTCAAGTTCGTGTCGCCGACGGACCCGCGCATGCTCGGCACGATCGACCTCGCGCGCCGGGAGCTGGTAAGCGACAGCCTGGTGTTCCGCTACCGCCAGGGGGAATCTGCCCCGGACGGCTTCCAGGGCGAGGAGGGCACGTTCTCCCTCTGCTCGTTCTGGTGGGTCGAGGCGCTCACGCGGGCCGGCTGCCTCCGCGAGGCCCGGCTGACGTTCGAGAAGATGCTGACCTACGCAAACCACCTCGGGTTGTATGCCGAGCAGCTCGGGAACTCGGCCGAGGCGCTCGGCAACTTCCCGCAGGGGTTCACGCACCTGGCGCTGATCAGCGCGGCGTACAACCTGGATCGGGCGCTCGACCACCCGCATCTGGTGAACCCGATCATGGAGTCGCCGCTGCTCGGGCCATCGTGAGAGCCCTCACCCCCAACCCCTCGGAACGCGGGAGAGGGGAGCACGGACGATCGGTCTCCCCCTCTCCCACGGTTACGGAGAGGGGGTCGGGGGGTGAAGGCCTTCCTCAATTGTCGGCAACGCCGTCACTGCCGATGCTGCGTAGGTTGGGACGCCGAGCGCGGCCATGCGGGCGGCTGCGGCGTGGGCCTCGTCCTCCGCGTCGAACAGGGCGTAGAGGCTCGGGCCGGCGCCGCTCAGGCTGAGCGGCGCGCCGGCGGCATCCTCTAGGCGAGCCCGGAGCGCGCCGAAGTCGGGGTAGACGGCGCTCGCGGCGCGGTCGAACGCATTCGGGAAGCGCATGCCCTGCATCGAGAGAGCGGCGTCGCGCACAAGGCGGGCGGCCAAATCGGTAGTAGCGCAGCCGTCGCTCCGGTCGGCGGGCGAGAGCGCCGCGTAGAGAGCGCGGGTCTTCTCGGGCACGTCGAACGGCGGGCAGGCCAAGGCCACCCAGAACGTGCGCCCGAGACTCACCGGCTCGACCTTCTCGCCGCGCCCGGAGACGAGCACGGCGCCGCCGTGCAGGAACAGCGGCACGTCCGAGCCGACCGTCGCCGCGACATGCTCGACGTGGCTTGGATCGACCGACCATAGTTGCGCGAGCAGGCGCAACGTCGCGGCGGCGTCGCTGCTGCCGCCGCCCAGGCCGGCCGCGAGCGGGATGCGCTTGACGACGGCGAAACCGGCCTGCGGGCGCCGTCCGAACTTCGCCGCCAGGGCCCGCGCGGCCACGCCGACGAGGTTCTCGTCCTCGCCGACGAGCGACGGGTCGGTCGCGACGGTTAGGCGACCGGCCGGCGCACACGACACGTCGTCGTACAAGGAGATGGGCTGCGTGAGTGTCACGATGTCGTGGTAGCCGTCCGCGCGCTTCCCGAGCACTTCGAGGCCGAGGTTGATCTTGGCCGGGGCGCGCGTCCGCAGCGTCGCCATGGGCGTCAGGTGCGCTCGGTCGGGACAGCGAACGGCACCTCGTCGGACGCCTCGAACAGCGTGCGCCACTCGGCGAGGGTCAGCTCGTGCGGGCGGCGCTCGGGCGCGATGCCCGCCCGTTCGAGGAGGGTGGCGACCTCGGCGCGCGGCACCCCGAGGCCCTGCGCCAGCGAGTTCGCCAACGTCTTGCGCGGCTGGGTGAAGCCGGCCCGCACGAGCGCCAGGAAGGCCGGCCGCCGCTCCGGGGCCACCAGCGGCTCGGCGAGCGGGTCGAGCCGGATCACCGCCGACTCCACCTTCGGGCGCGGGTGGAACGCGGTCGGCGGCACCAGCCGGACGAGCCGGACCGTGGCCGTCGACTGGACGGCGACCGCGAGGTACGACAGGGCGCCGGACGCGGCCAGGATGCGCTCGGCGACCTCGCGCTGGATCATGACCACGATGCAGAGCGGGGCGGGGCGCGCGTCGAGGTAGCGCAGCAGGAACGGCGACGTGATCGAGTAGGGCAGGTTGGCGACGATCTTGTAGGGGCCGGTGAAATACGCTGCCGGGTCGATCTGGAGCGCGTCGCCCTCGACGACCTGCACGTTGCTCGGGACCAGGCGCGGCAGGGCGGCGGCCAGGCCACGGTCGAGCTCGACGGCGACTACCCGCGCGGCCTGGCGCCCGAGGACGCGCGTCATGATCCCGAGCCCCGGCCCGATTTCAAGCACCTGGTCGTCGGGGGCGATGGATGCCGCCCGGACGACCGTCTCGGGGACGCGGCGGTCCACGAGGAACGACTGCGACAGGCGCTTCAGTGGCCGCAGCCCGAGCTGCCGCAGGAGAGCCGAGGGCGACAGCGCCGACAGATGCGCCAGCGGGTCGGTCGGACGCGCATCGGGGCCGGTCGTGCCCTGCTCAGTGCCCACAGTCCCGATCACATGCAGGGGCCTCGCGTCAGCGGGCGCTCCAACCGTGTCATCGGGCGGCGAGGTGGCCGGGTCGTCCCTGTCCATCGCGCCGGAGTCTACCAGCCGGAGCCAGGCGGGCCGAGCGAGGAACGAGAAAGGCGGGGCGCTTAGCGCGCCCCGCCTTCTACTCGGTGAGTGTTCGTCGTGCACCCACCCTCGATCTGCCGCCATCCGCGACCCAACGCTCGCTTGCTCCGGCCCGGCACTCCTGCGGCACCCAGCGAGCACCGCTTACCGCTGCTTCGTTCCCGACCTGACGGGGTTCGCAGGTCGCTGCCGCGCAGGACCAGCCCATCAACGCCGCGCCACGTTAGCCTGACCGAATGACGCACAAACCTCAAGTGGGGATTCAGCCCGGCATGCAGAGCGTTTCCGGCTACAGGGCAGCCCCAACTCCCCACCTAGCACGACTGAGGGAAAGTGTATCGTCGGGAGCGCCGCCGTGCCAAGAGATCGCCGTCACGGACGCGGATGTAGGCTTGGGCTGGAGACACAGAGGAGCGATGGAGCGCCGTTGCGGTGGAATTCGAGTTTAATCCTCACGCGCCGGGCCGCATGCGTCGGCGGCAAGTTCCCGAGGACGCGGTGTACGCTATCGTCGCGGACTACGACGACCGTCTCGATCGCGACGACGACGCGACCGAGTATCGCGGCTCGTGGGAGGGTCGCGATGTGCTGGTCGTACTCCGCTGGCTCAATGAAGAGGAGAGGCGTGCGGAGATCATCACCGTAGTCGAGCTGAACACCCGCCGAAAGAGGCGCCGATGAGCATAAGCTTCGAGTACACCCGGTCGGCTGATGCGCTATATGTCGGGTTCGACGATCGCTACGTTGCCTATACCGTCGATATCAGCCGCAACGGCTACTACGAGCGCGGGATCGACTACGCTGAGGACGACACGCCCGTCGGCGTCGAGTTCCTGAACGTGAGCCGAGGCATCGACCTGACTGACGTGCCGCGCGCCGACGAGATCGCGCCGCTGCTCCGCAAGCACCACATCCGCGAGTTGGCCTAGCCGAGCCAGCTGTCCCGATGGCAGTCCGCCAGGGAGCGGCGTGATCGCCGCGCCACCGTGGAGTTCACGGACCTAGCAGCGCGGCTTCTGCGAGGCAATGCCGCGCGCTTCTTATATAACGGCCGACCGCGCACTCAGGTGTTTGTGGGGCCGAATTGGCGGGTGGTATAGTTCGAGCCTGCCGCTCCAGAGCGAGCCTGCACGCGCCCGGACTGACCGGAACGTGCCCCAACGAGCCGTGCTTTCGCGCGGTCGGGGTCTCCGGCGGGATGAAGGGCGCGGAAGACATCAACGTACCTGAAGGAGCCGCCCGTGGCAACCCCCGTCCAAATGAAGACCCTCCTCGAAGCCGGCGTCCATTTCGGCCACCAGACCCGCCGGTGGGACCCGAAGATGAAGCATTTCATCTTCACCGAGCGTAACGGCATCCACATCATCGACCTCCAGCAGACGGTCCGCCGCCTGGAGGACGCGATGAACTGGGTCCGTGACCTCGTGGCCGGCGGCGGCACGATCCTGTTCGTCGGCACCAAGAAGCAGGCGCAGGAGACCATCGAGGAAGAGGCCGCGCGCGCCAACATGCCCTACATCAACCGACGCTGGATGGGCGGCACGCTGACCAACTTCCAGACGATCCTGACCCGCATCCGTCGCCTCGAGCAGCTCGAGCAGATGCGCGACGCGGGCGACATCGAACGCCTCCCCAAGAAGGAGGCGATCAAGCTCCAGGACCAGATGGAGCGCCTCCAGCGGCTGCTCGGCGGCATGCGCGGCCAGCACCGTACCCCGCAGGCGATCTTCATCGTCGATCCGCACCGCGAGCAGATCGCCGTGGCCGAGGCCCGGCGGAGCGAGATCCCGATCGTCGCGATGGTCGATACGAACTGCAACCCGGAGGTCATCGACTACCCGGTGCCGGCCAACGACGACGCGATCCGCGCGATCCGTCTGCTCACGGGCAAGATCGCCGACGCGGCCCTCGAAGGCGCCCAGGCCCGCGAGGCCGCCATCGCCGACCGCGCCGGTACCGTCGCGGCGGTGACGGATGCCGAGGAGTACGAGGGCAAGCCGGTCAGCGGGATGGTGTTCACGCCGGACGACTTCGCGCCGGGCGAGTCGGCCGAGGTGGCGCCCGACGAGCGGCGCGCCCGCGCGGCGGCAGCCGAGGCCCCGGCGTCCGCGCCGGCCGGTGAGGCCGTGGGCACCACCCCCGATGGCACCGCGCCGGCCGACGCCACGGCCAGCGGCACGCCCGCGACCGCGGCCACCGCTGCGTCCGCTGGTGCGACCAACGGCACGAGCGAGGCGGCGACGGTCGCGGACGAGGCGCCGACCGCCGCCGATGGCACGGCCCCGGCGGAGACGGCCACCACATCTGAAAGCTCGACCGCCGATGCGCTCCCGAGCGAGGGTGTCGCGACGGCGGCGACGGCGACCGAGTCGGGCACGACCACCGGATCGGCGAGCTAAGACATGCCGGCCGGCCCCGATGCGCGGGCGTCGGCAGGCTGCGTCGAGCTCTGCACGCACATACGAGACAGACGGACTTCGTAGACGCACCTGAACACAAATAGGACGGGCGACGAGCGCGCTGCGCGCAGCGCGCAGCGCGGGAGCATCAGTCTCCCGCGCCGTTGCGTGGGGATGGCCTGGGGGTAGAGCGTGGCGGTCATAGACGCGAGTAAGATCAAGCAGCTTCGTGAAGAGACGGGCGCGCCGGTCATGGACTGTAAGCGCGCGCTCGACGAAGCCAACGGCAGCATCGAAGGGGCCAAGCAGAAGCTCCGCGAGCGCGGCGCGGCGATTGCCGAGAAGAAGGCCGGACGCGTCGCGGCGCAGGGGACGGTCAACTCGTACATCCACGGCGGAGGCCGGATCGGCGTCCTCGTCGAGGTGAACTGCGAGACCGACTTCGTGGCCCGCAACGACGACTTCAAGCTGCTCGTTCGGGAGATCGCGATGCAGATCGCGGCGACCGACCCGCGCTGGATCGGCAACGAGCCCGACGCGCCGGGCGAGTACCCGGAGAACGAGCCGCCGCTCCTGCAGCAGCCGTTCATCCGCGACGAGAAGCGCACCGTCCAGCAGCTCGTCCACGAGGCGATCGGCAAGCTGGGCGAGAACATCGTCGTGCGCCGCTTCACCCGCTACGAGCTCGGCTCGTAGGTCGATGGTAGGCTGGCGGTGACGGCCTCCGACGCCTTGACGGGAGAGCGATCCTCGTCGCTCCGCTACCGGCGGATCATGCTGAAGCTGAGCGGCGAGGCGGTCCAGGGCGAATCGGCCGATCCGATCGACCACGATGTCCTGGACTTCATGGCGCGGCAGGTGTCGCGCATCGTGAAGCTCGGCGTGCAGGTCAACATCGTGATCGGCGGTGGCAACATCTGGCGCGGCGAGGCCGCGAGCGGTCGCGGCATGGAGCGCGCCACCGCCGACTACATGGGCATGCTCGCGACCGTCATCAACGGCCTGGCGCTCCAGTCGACGCTGGAGCGCCACGGGCTGCACACGCGCGTCCAGAGCGCGATCACGATGGTCGAAGTGGCGGAGCCGTACATCCGGCGGCGAGCGATCCGACACCTCGAGAAGGGCCGGGTCGTCATCTTCGCGGGCGGCACCGGTAACCCGTACTTCAGCACGGACACCACGGCGGCGTTGCGTGCCCTCGAGATCGGCGCCGAGGTCATCCTGATGGCGAAGAACCGCGTCGACGGGGTGTACGACGCGGACCCGCGCAAGGTGCCCACGGCGCGCCGCTTCGACGCGATGGGCTACATGGACGTGATCAACCGCGGGCTGCGGGTGATGGACAGCACGGCGCTCTCGCTGTGCATGGACAACAAGCTGCCCATCATCGTGTTCGATCTGCTGAACGAGCAAAATCTCGAACGCATCGTCCTCGGGGAAGGACACGTCGGCACGATCATCTCTTAGCCGCCGCGCGGCGACCGCGCGAGAGCCGTTGCTCGGCGACCGCGACGGATGACGGGCGGCAACCGGTGCGGGCGGCAACCAGTGCAGCGTCGGGCGGCGGCGTCGCGCGGCGCGCGGCGCGCGGATGAGGAGGCAGGACCGTGAGCGAGAGCGATAGCGACAGCGTACTCGCCGAGTGCGAGCGGAAGATGGGCCGGACCGTCGAGGTCTTGCAGCAGGATTTCGCCGGCATCCGGACCGGCCGCGCCACGACGAGCGTCCTCGACAAGGTCCAAGTTGACGCGTGGGGGTCCACGCAGCCGATCAACTCGGTGGCTTCGATCAACGTCCCGGAGCCGCGCCTGCTGGTGATCCAGCCCTGGGACAAGAGCCTGATCGGCGCGATCGAGAAGGCGATCCTCAAGTCCGATCTGGGGATGACCCCGAACAATGACGGCTCGGTCATCCGACTCGCGTTCCCGCCGCCGAACGAGCAGCGCCGCCAGGAGATCGCCAAGCAGGTCCGCAAGCGCGCGGAAGAGGCCAAGGTGTCGGTCCGCAACGTGCGCCGCGACGCCGACGGCGAGTTGAAGAAGTTCGAGAAGGACGGCAAGATCTCGCAGGACGAGCTGCGCCGCTCGACCGAGCGCGTCCAGAAGCTCACCGACCAGGCGGTCAAGAACGTCGAGGACGCGGCCGACCGCAAAGAGAAAGAAGTCAAGGAAGTTTGATGGCCACGCAGCCGCAAACCCTTGGCAGGGAGTTCGACCGGCTCGCGGCCGTCCCTGCGCACGTCGCAATCATCATGGACGGCAATGGCCGCTGGGCGAAGCAGCGCGGGCTGCCGCGCCTCGCGGGCCATCGCGCCGGCACCGAGAACATCCGCACGATCATCCACGGCTGCGTGGAGTTCGGCGTCCAATACCTGACGCTGTACGCCTTCTCCACGGAGAACTGGCGCCGCCCACGGCACGAGGTCTCCGGGCTGATGATGATCCTCGGCGAGGTCATCGACCGCGAGACCGAGGAGCTGCACCGCAACGGCGTGCGGCTGCGCCACCTCGGCCACCTCGACGCGCTGCCCCGCGACTCCAGGAGCGCGTCCTCCACGCCGTCGATCTGACCCGCCGCAACGAGCGGCTGACGGTGAACGTCGCGTTCAACTACGGCGGGCGCGCCGAGATCATCGAGGCGACCCGGCGCATGATCCGCGACGGCATCGCGCCCGAACAGATCGACGAGCGGACGTTCAGCTCGTACCTCTACACCGACGGCGTCCCCGACCCGGACCTGATCGTTCGCACCGCCGGCGAGATGCGGCTGAGCAACTTCCTGCTCTGGCAGGCGGCCTACGCGGAGTACTACTCGACGCCCCGGCACTGGCCGGACTTCGGCAAGGCGGAGCTGGCCGAGGCGATCGGCGCATTCGCGGGTCGCGAGCGGAGGTACGGCAGCCTTCCGGACGGCGGCATGTCCGGTAGCGCGCTCCCGAACGGGACCATCCCGAACGGCAGCGCGCCGAACGGGAGCGTCGCGGATGCCGGCCGCCCAGAGGGATTGAGGACGACGGTCTGAAGACGGGTGGGCAAGTGACGCCGCGTCGGCTCCGCACCCGAGCTCGCATGTGTCGCCGTTGACGCTCCGCGTCGTCAGCGCGGTGGTGGGCGTCCCGATCATGCTCGGGCTCACGCTCGCCGGCGGCATCCCGTTCGTGCTGCTCGTGCTGTTCGGGGCCGTCGTCGGCGTCATCGAGATCCACGGGATGCTCGTCGGCGCCGGGTATCGCCCGATCCTGCCGCTCGGGATCGCGCTCGCCGGCGGGCTCGTGCTGACGACGCCGGCCGATCTCCCGCACGGAGTCCCCGCCCTCCTGGCGCTCGCTGCTGTATTGGGGCTCGTCTGGATGTTCGGGCGGGTCGATGAGCCGGGCGCGCTCGCGGACTGGGCGCTCTCGCTCGCGCCGGCCGCGTACGTCGGCGGCCTGCTGCGCTTCGCGGTCCCGCTGCGCGAGATGCCGGACGGCTTCGGGCTCGGCTGGCTCATCGCCGCGCTCGTGTGTACCTGGGCGTCGGACATCGCCGCCTACTTCGTCGGCCGGGCCATCGGTCGTCGGAAACTCGCGCCAAGCATCAGTCCGGGCAAGTCGGTCGAGGGGGCGGTGGCCGGCTTGATCGCCGCCGGGGTCGCGGGGCCGCTGTCGGCGCTGTTGCTGGGCGCGATCGTCGCCGGGCTGGCGCTCGTCGGGTTGCCCGCGCCGGAGGTCTCGCCGGCGCCGTCGATCCTGCGCCTCGCGGGGCTCGGGCTCGCGATCGGGCTGTGCGCCCCATTGGGCGACCTGCTCGAATCGTTCGTCAAGCGCCAGTGCGGCGCGAAGGACTCCGGCAACCTCATCCCCGGGCATGGCGGCGTGCTGGACCGCATCGACAGCCTGATGCTCGCTATCCTGGGGGCATATGTGTACGTGGTGGCGACGTCATGACCACCGCCTCGCCGGCAACCGGCTCGCGCCCGTGTGGCGCGGGCCGCACCCGAGTTGCGCGAGTCGATGGACGACGCGCGGGAGAGCTATGAGCGGACGCAAGCGCATCGCCGTCCTCGGTTCGACGGGCTCGGTCGGCCGCCAGGCGCTCGAAGTCGCGGAGTGGCATCCGGAGCGCTTCGAGATCGTCGCGCTCGGGGCGCGCTCGGACGCGGCCCTGTTCCGCGAGCAGGTCGGGCGGTTCCGGCCGCGGCTGGCCGCACTGACCGGCCCTGTCCGGCCGGCCGGCGCGGCAGGCGGGCCTGCCGAGCCTCCTCCGGCCGGGCTCGCCGGCCCGCCCGACGATGGCTGGTGCCCGCCATCGACGCGGCTGCTGCGCGGCGAGGATAGCCTGACCGAGATCGCGACCGCCCCGGACGTCGATCTGGTGCTGGTGGCCACCAGCGGCACGGCCGGCCTCGCACCGACCCTCGCGGCGCTGGAGATGGGCCGGCCGGTCGCGCTCGCGAACAAAGAGACGCTCATCATGGCCGGGCATCTGGTCATGCGCGCCGCCCGACGCACCGGCGCGGCGGTCATCCCGGTCGATTCCGAGCACAGCGCCGTCTGGCAGTGCATGTTCGGGGAGGACCCGGCGCGCGTGCGCAAGGTGATCCTGACCGCCTCCGGCGGCGCCTTCCGCGACCTCCCGCTCGACCGGCTCGCCGACGTCACGCCGGCCCAGGCGTTGAAGCACCCAAACTGGTCGATGGGGCCGAAAATCACGGTCGATTCCGCGACGATGATGAACAAGGGGCTGGAGGTGCTCGAAGCGTGCTGGCTGTTCGACCTGTCGGTGGACGATATCGAGATCGTGGTCCACCGCGAGAGCATCATCCACTCGCTCGTCGAGTTCGTCGATGGGTCGCTGAAGGCGCAGCTCTCGTCGCCGGACATGCGCCTGCCGATCCAGCTCGCGTTGAGCTACCCGGAGCGCATCTCGACGCCGTCGGCGCGGCTCGACCTGGCGGGGCTCGGCAAGCTGTCGTTCGAGCCGCTCGACGCGGAGCGGTTCCGCTGCGCAATGCTGGCGATGGACGCCGGCCGGCGCGGCGGCACGTTCCCGACCGTGATGAACGCCGCCAACGAGGTGGCGGTCGATCTGTTCCTGGGCGGGTCGGTCACGTTCGGGCAGATTCCGGCGCTGACCGAGGCCGTCATGGAACGCCACGTCCCGACCCGCGACCCGTCGCTCGCCGAGGTGTACGCCGCCGACACCTGGGCCCGCGACGCCTGCCGCCGACTCGCGCTGGCCCCGCTCCCCACCTGACGCGCCCCCATGCACCGCGCGTCGGCGGGCCGCGACGCGGTATTCCTCGCGCCCGAGTGCCTCGGATGCTCATGATATAGTCAGCAGAAGCCCACGTTCCTGACCATTTCCCGCCGGCCGTCGCATGATGGCTGCGGCCTCTTCGGGTGAACCTACCGCATGGATCTCCAGTGGCTCGCCATCATCCCGATCCTTAGCCTGCTCATGCTCGTCCACGAGCTCGGGCACTACCTCACGGCCCGCCGAGCGGGGATCGTGGTCCAGGAGTTCGGCTTCGGCCTGCCGCCGCGCATCTACGCCTACCGCCGCAACGACATTGATTACTCGCTGAACTGGATCCCGTTCGGCGCGTTCGTCAAGATGCTTGGCGAGGAGGATCCCGAGGCCGCGGGCAGCTTCGCGAGCAAGAGCAAGCTGACGCGGTTCATCGTGCTCGCCGCCGGACCATTCATGAACTTCATCACGGCGGCGATCGTCTTTGCGTTCGCGTTCGCCAGCGGCTGGCCGACGCCGGTCCCGAATGAGGTCCAGATCGGCCAGGTGGCGCCCGACTCGCCGGCCGAGGCGGCGGGCCTGCGCGCCGGCGACCGCGTGATCTCGATGAACGGCCAGCCGGTCGCCTCGACCGGGCAGTTCCAGCAGATCACGCGCGACAACGGGAGCAACCCGCTCGCGATCCAGCTCCAGCGCGACGGCGCTCCCGTCGATGTGACCCTGACGCCGCGCACGAACCCGCCGCCGGGCCAGGGGGCCATCGGCGTGGCGATCCAGCAGCCGACGCGGCCGATGCAGTACGGCCCGTTCGAATCGATGTGGCAGGGGACCGTGCGGGCCGCGAGCATCGTCGCGTTCACGCTCTGGGCACCGATCCTCTACTTCCAGGGCGCGATGCCCGGCGAGATGCTCCGCCCGATCGGGCTGCCCGGCATGGCGCAGGTCACGTCGCAGGCGGTCGATGCCTCGCTCCAGTCGGGCTACTGGTTCCCGATCCTGGTCATGACCGGCACGTTCAGCGCGGGCCTGGCGGTCGCCAACATGCTACCGATCCCGGCCCTCGACGGCGGGCGGATCTTCTTCATCCTGATCGAGGCGATTCGGGGTCGGCGCGTCAGCCCGGAGCGGGAGAGCCTGGTCCACTTCGTGGGCATCGTGGTGCTGATCGCGCTGATGATCCTGATCACGGTGAACGACATCCAGAACCCGTTCGGCACGGTCGACTTCGGCGTGCGCTAGCCGAGGACTGCCAAGCTGAGGGCTACGGTAGCGCCGCCAACATACCTGTCATCCTGAGCGCAGCGAAGGATCTACGGACTGACCAGCATAGGTCGGTCTGGAAGACGAGATCCGTTCGGCAGGCTCCGCCTGCCTCAGGATGACACATGAGTTGACGGTGGTCTTGCATGTTCCTTGGGTAGAATTCGGCGTCCGCTTGCCAAGCGTTACCGAAGCGGCACCTCAATCCATGCAGACTCCACTGCGATCTGTCGCTCGACCCAGCCGGCCAGGAGCCTCGCCGGAGTTTGGCCGTCTAGGGGCATGCGGACGCGGTCGAGCACGATCTGGCCGGCCGGCCATTCGATGGTGGGGAACAACTCCTCTAGCGGCGTGCTGTGCTGCTCCGCGAGCACGGCGCCGCTCGCGTCCAGCGCGCGCACGACTCGCGTGAGCTCGCGCGCCGGCCGTGTCGGCGCGGCCCAATGGAGCGTCGCGTCGAGGTCGATCCCGTCGCGCGGTGCGCCGACGTCCAGGCCGGGGCTGACGCGCGACAGGTCCACGCCGGTCAGGTTGATGCCGTTCGACGCGGCGTCGAGCGGCCGAGACGGCGCGGGCGGGCGCTCGGTGAGCAGCATGGCGTCCGGGCCGACGAGCCAGATCGCGTACGGCGTGCGGCCCGTCCGCAGGGGGCTCTGGCGGCCGATGAGCGCCTCGCGGGTGCCGTCATTGGAGAGGTCGAGCGCGTACACGCTCGGCCGGCGCTCCGGCGCCCAGAGCTTGCCCAGGTAGCTCGGCGGGAAGACGTAGAGTTCGGCGCGGTTCCCGAGGTACGCCATCACCCGCCGACTGGACGCCACGGATCCCTCCGGCGGCACGAGGCCCACCATGTAGGCCATCTGCGCCGCGCGGTCCGTCCAGACCACGTCGCTGGGGTCGTAGTCGCCGCCGCCGGGCATGTTGCTGTCGATGCGGTACGTCGCGAGCGTGCCAGCCACGAGGGCCGCGACGCCGAGTGCGCGCAGCGGCGGCCGGCGCAGGCGGGCGAGGCCGACGACGGTCGCCAGCCAGACAATCGGCAGCGTCGGCGATGCCCAGTGGCGGCGGAAGCGCTGCTCCTTGTCGGCGAACACCAGGACGGCCGCGTCCGGCAGATCGATCAGCAGCACGTGGGGCGCGAGCAGCGCCAGGCCGCCGGTCGGCGCTAGCAGCCAGCGCGCGGCGACCGGCACGCGCTCGGTCAGCAGCGTTGTGAGCGTGCCGCTCGGATCGGCACGGAGGGCGTCGAAATGGTCGAGCGTCCGATTCTGGCCGCCCTTGGGCAGCGTGGACGGCTCGTGGAAGCGCGGCATGACCACCAGCGCGATCAGGACGAGCCAGAGCGCGCCGGTCAACGTCAGCGCCGCCCCCAGCTGGCGCGTCGAGCGCCGGAGCAGCAGGAAGAGTCCGAGGCCGACGACGATCAGCCCGGTTTCCTCCTCGACCAGCAGGGCCAGGATCGCCAGGGCGGCGCCTCGGCGCAGGCGCCCGGTCAGCAAGAAGTAGGCGGCGAACCCGAGCGGCAGCGCCGACCACGTGACCGGGTAGAAGGCGTCGAAGGCGACCTCGGCGACGGTCGGCATCGCGAAGTAGCCGGCCACCAGCAGCGTCGGGAGCCACACGCCGCCGAGCAGGCGCCGCGAGAGTAAGTAGACCGGCGCGCCGGCCAGGGCCAGCACCACTTGCTGGGCGGCCAGCGGCCAGCGGGCGTCCGGAAACACGGCGTACAGCGGCCCGAGCGTCGGCAGCAGCAGCGCGACGTGCTCGGCGAGGTGGATCCGATTGGATTCGAGCACGGTGTTCCAGAAGGGGCGGCCGTGCGGGGTGTTCCAGAGGATCTGGAGGTAGACGCCGACGTCGCGCGAGGTCGAGTTGAAGGTCGCGTGCTCCCCGACCGCGAACCACACCGCCACGACGGTCCAGAGCACGCCGATGGCGATAGAGGGCGCGGCGGCGGCCCACGGGCGCGACATGATGCCGCTGCCGGCGAGCCGGTCGGGTCGCCCCGCGCGTACGTCAGACGGGGCGGGGACGGTCGCGGCGGCCGACGCGGGGGACACGCTTCGAGATACTATCGGGCTGGCTCACGGTGCAGGCTAGGTACGTGCCGCGGCGCGCCACGCCCACTCGCCGCTTCGATGGCGATGACGCGACGCGCCGAACGTGCCCGCCGAATGCGGTCGGCACGTCGCGGACCGTGGTGACCGTAGGGGTTCGGCCGTGAGCGCGTCAAGGCTGACCAAACCTGAGTGCAAGGAACACTTCTCCGAGTCGCGGCAAGGTGCGTAGCTGCATGAGATAATGTCCCCCAGAGGTACCACCATGACACACGAAACAGAGAGCTACCGGGATCGCATCATTCGAGATCCGAAGATCATGGTCGGCAAGCCGGTGGTCAAGGGCACGCGCATCCCTGTTGAGCGGGTGCTGGCGCACCTCGCCGATAACCCAGACATCAGCGACCTTTTCGAGGCATTCCCCCGTCTCACGCACGACGACGTGAGGGCGTGCCTTGAGTACGCTCGAGCAGCCGTTCAGAAAGAGCGAACCGGAGAAGTCCTCGGTGAGGTACCAGCTACGGCTCGATGAGATTTCTGATCGATGAAAGTGCCGACACCCGCATCGCGAGCCCTCTTCGGCGCCTTGACCACGACGTGACGACTGTGGCGGGGGATCATGGCCCCGCGCTCCAAGACACTGACGTCCTCGCGATTGCCCACCGCGAGCAACGCATCCTCATCACCGACGATCGAGACTTTGGCGAGCTGGTCTTTCATCTTCGCCAGCCACACGCCGGCATTCTCTACTTTCGACTCTCACATACCAGGCTTTCCCTGCGTGTGGCTCGGTTGCAGTACATCCTCGCCCACCATAGCCACCAGTTCGACCAATTCATTGTTGTAAGCGATCATGACGTCCGGATTCGCCAAGCGAGCAGCCCTCCGTAGCCATCTCGCCGAGCAGCGAATCATCGTGCGTCACGCTTCGCCTCGGCAAGGACCGGACGACCGACGCGCGCGATCCGGTACACCTGTGGGCATGAGCGACACGCCGCCGATCCGGATCGTCCGCACCGACACCATGCACGAGGGCGCGAAGCTGCGCGTCGTGGTCGATCATCAGCAGCTTCCGGATGGCACGGTCGTCGCGTGGGAGTCGGTCGTCCACGTCGATGCCGTGCTGGCGTTGCCGATCGACGCGGACGGCGGCGTCTACCTCGTCGAGCAGTACCGGCCGCAACTCGGGCAGCGCACGGTCGAGGTCGTCGGCGGCGGGCGCGAGCACAGCATGACGCCCGAGGAGGCCATGCACCGCGAGCTGCTCGAAGAGGCGGGCATCGTCGCGACGCTCCGCTCCTTGGGGACAGCCCAGCTCGGCGCCTCGACGATCCGCTGCCGAGCGCACCTGTTCCTGGCCCACGTCGAGCACGTGCAGCCGCCCGAGCCGGAGCCGTTCGAGCGGCTGATGGGCCATCGGGTGCTGCACATGCCGCTCGCCGAGGCCGTCGAGCTGGCGATGGGCGGCGCAATGGTGGATTCGACCAGCCGCCTGCTCGTGCTGCTGGCCGCCGAGCACGTCCGTCGATCGGGCTGACCCGGGAGTCGAAAGAATCCTGGTGCCCGAAGGGCCGCGCCGGGATGACACGAGCGGTGCCGGCTCGCCGGCGGGGGAGCGTTCCGCGTATGGTCCGGCGCTCCATGCATTCCACAGTGCTGAACATCGCGCGCGGCGGCGGCCACGGCCGCCAGCGATAACCCCAGGAGTCCGAGAGGGAATGGCGACCCGGACGCATGCCCCGGCCGTGAGCCGGAGACCTTTGCTCGTGCAGAGAGCCGCGACGTCGCTGGTATTGGGTCGGTTGCGGCTCGGCACCTGGGAGGTCGTGGCGCTCGCGGGCGTCGTGGCCCTCGCGGCGGCGTTGCGCCTGGTCGGCATCGCGAACGACACGGACATCTCGGACGAGGGCATTCGCGTCGTCCAGCTCCGGCTGATGCAGGCCGGCTACTGGCCGGTTCGCGAGATTTACGCCTCGCAGGGGCCGCTCTCGCTGCCGGCCTCGTATCCGCTGTTCGCGCTGCTGGGCGCCGACGTGGTCGCGGCGCGGCTGGCTGTCGTGGCCTACTCGCTGGCCGGCCTGCTGGCCACATTCTGGATTGGGCGGCGCGTGGCCGGGGCGGCGGCAGGGCTCGGGGCGTGCCTGCTGCTGGCCCTCAGCCCGGTGTACCTGGACAACTCCCGCCTCGCGCTGGTCGAGGTGATCTCGATTGCTCCGGCGCTCGCGTCGCTGGTCACGCTGCTCCGCTACCGCGACGGGGGTCGCCGACGCTGGCTCGTCGCGACGGGCGTGCTGCTGGCGTGCGCGTTGCTGGTCAAGCCGATGGTCGTGATGGCGGTCGCGGCGACGGCGGTGCTGCTCGCGACGCCGATCCTGTCTCATACGTCACCACGCGACGATGCAGGCCCGTCGCACGGGGGCGGGCTGACCACGTGGGCAAGCTGGCGTACAGTTTTCGCGGATGTCGTGCTGTGCGGCGGCGTCGGCCTCGCCGTCATCGCCGCGACCATCCTCGCGATCGGCCCGGCCGAGGTCTACACCCAGCTCGTTGACTACCGGATCGGGGCGCGGGCGGTCGCGGACTGGGATCTCGCGGAGAACGTCGCGCTGGTTCGCGGCGAGTTCGCCCGCGAAGGAGTCGGCCTGCCGCTGGCCGCCGCCGTTGGCGCGCTCATACTGGCGCGCCGACGGCCCATGGAGGCGGGCGCATTGCTGTTGTGGCTCGTCGCGGGGGTGGCCGTGTTACTGCTGTACAGCCCGCTGCGGGCCAAGCACGTGGTGTACCTTATTCCGCCGCTCGCGCTGTTCGGGGGCGTGGCCTTCGGAGCCGCCTGGGAGCTCATGCAGCGCGGCAGGCGTCGATCGGGTGCTGTCATCAACAAGTCTGTCATCCCGAAGCGCAGCGAGGGATCTCACGCATCGGAGAGCCCTGCTGGTCAGCGTGAGATCCCTCGTCGCACGCTCCTCAGGATGACAGATCCGGCGACGGGCTCTGGCCAGACTGTGGTCGTCCGTCGCCGGTGGGCAGTTGACATCGCGGGCGCGGCCGGGGTGCTGGCCGTCGGCGCCTACCTCCTGGGCGTGCCGACCGTGGCGGCGGAGAACCGTCGCCTGCTCACGCGCGCGGCGATGGACGACCACGTGCGCTACGCCGACGACCTGCGCGTCGTCGTCGCCGCGACCGGGCCGGGCGACTTCGTCGTCATGGACGACGCCTACCTCGCGGGCATGACCGGGCGCCTGATGCCGCCGTACATGGCCGACCTGTCCTACACCCGCATCCTCGCGCGGACGCTCCCGTCGCAGCGCGCCAAGGAGGAGACGGAAAACTTCGGGGTGCGCGTGGCCGTCGTCCAGGACGACCACCTCGGCCAGCAGCCGCGCTACCTCGACTGGCTCGACCGCAACTACGTGCTCGTGAAGTCGTACGTGCGCCGGGCGCCGAACCGCTTCCGCCGCGTCTACGTCCACCCCAACGTCGATCTGGCCCCCGTGCGCGCCGCGCTGGCCGATTCGATCGAGCACCCGTGGCGGGCCGAGGCGGGGCCGGTCGCGATGTTGGGGTACACGCTCGACCGCGAGTACGTCGCGCCGAGCGACGTGGTCTGGATCACGACGCACCTGGAGGCGCTGATGGATCAGCCGACGCGGCACGACGCCGTCTTCCGGCTGCGCGCCCGCGACGGCGCCCCCGTCCAGGAGATGCGCCGCCAGATCGGGGACGGCGACCAGCGGATCGCGACCTGGCTCGCCGGCCAATGGCAGATCCAGACCCACCAGATCGAGGTCGATCGGCGGATGCGCCCGGGCTCCTACTCGCTGACGCTCGCGTTCGAACCGCCCGGCGGCCCGGCCACCCCCATCACGCCCGTTGCCGGCTCTGTGCCCACGACGGCCGACGACGAGATCGTGCTTGGGACGCTGCGGGTCCGGTAGGCGCCCCGACCGGCTCGCCCGGCCGGGGGCGGTCGGGCATCGTGTCGCTCGTGGACTCGCCGAATGCCGGAACGCGGGCAGCCTGTGACCCGTTCGAGAGTCGGCGGGTCGGCCGTCGAACGGGTGTGCGCCCTACAATCTGGGAGCACACGCGCTCGGGCCAACGCGGGCCTGGGCTACCACGAGCCGGGGGCGGCACCCGCCGGACGCTTGCATCATCCGCACGCTCGCATCATCAGCGCGGCCGGCGCCTCCCGCGTCGGCGCGACTCGAGGACCGGCATGGCGATCGACAACCCCTCGACGCTCCAGCAGCGCGTCATCGATGACCCTTCCGAACTCCAGCAGCGCGTCGAGGAGCTCCGGCGGGTCATCGACTACCACAACAACCGCTACCACGTCCTCGACGATCCGGAGATCACCGACGGCGAGTACGACCTGTTCATGCGCGAGCTGCGCGCCATCGAGGCCGACCACCCGGAGCTCCAGCACCCGGACTCGCCGACGCAGCGGGTCGGCGGCGCCCCGGTCGAGGGGTTCGCGCCGGTTCGGCACGCGATCCCGATGCTCAGTCTGGCGAACGCCTTTTCCGAGGAGGAGCTGCGCGCCTGGTACGCCCGCGCGACGCGCCTGCTCGGCCGTGAGATCGCGGGCTTCGTGCTGGAGCCGAAGATCGACGGGCTGGCGATCTCGCTGACGTACCGCGACGGCCGGCTGGCGGTCGGGGCGACGCGCGGCGACGGGGTGCGCGGCGACGACGTGACCGCCAACATCCGGACCGTCCGGAGCGTCCCGCTGAAGCTGGCCGATAGCCCGCCGGCGACGATCGAGGTGCGCGGCGAGGTGTACTTGTCGCGCGCCGCCTTCGATAAGATCAACGACGAGCGCGGCACCGCCGGCCTGCCCCTGTACATGAACCCGCGCAACTGCGCCGCCGGCTCGCTCCGCCAGCTCGACTCGCGGATCACCGCCACCCGCCAGCTCGACCTGTTCGTGTACGCGCTCGGGCAGGTGTCCGAGAACGAGCCGCGCCATCACTGGCAGGCGCTCGAGCGGTTCCGCGAGCTGGGGCTTAAGACGAACCCGCACAACCGGCGCGTCGAGACGGTCGACGAGGTCGTAGCCCAGGTGGCAACCTGGGCCGAGCGCCGCGCGACGCTCGCCTACGAGATCGACGGCGTGGTCGTGAAGATCGATGACCTGGACGTCCAGCGGGAGCTCGGGTCGGTCGGGCGCGAGCCGCGCTGGGCCATCGCGTTCAAGTTCCCGCCGACCCAGGGCACGACCGTGCTGCGCGACGTCGGCATCAACGTCGGCCGGACCGGCAGCCTGAACCCGTACGCCATCTTGGAACCCGTCCAGATCGCCGGCGTGACGGTCAAGCTGGCGACGCTCCACAACGAGGACGACATCCGCCGCAAGGACGTCCGCATCGGCGACACCGTGATCGTCCACCGGGCCGGCGAGGTGATCCCGCAAGTTATTGGCCCGGTGCTGACGAAGCGCCCCCCGGACGCGCAGCCGTACACGCTGCCGACGGCGTGCCCGGAGTGCGGGTCGCCGGTCGTCCGCCCCGAGGGCGAGGCGATGTCGTATTGCAGCGGTGGGCTGGTCGTCTGCCCGGCGCAGCGCTGGCGCTGGCTGGAGCTATTCGTCGCGCGCGGCGTGATGGACATCGACCGCCTGGGCGAGAAGCTGCTACTGGTGCTGCTTCGGCAAGGGCTTGTCAACGACCCGGCCGACCTCTACTCGCTGACCCAGGAGCAGCTCGTCGCCCTGGATCGGATGGGCGAGAAGAGCGCCCAGAACGTGTTGGCGGCCATTGAGGCGAGCAAGGATCGCCCGCTCTCTCGGTTGATCGCGGGCTTGAATATCCGCCACGTCGGCGAGAAGGCCGCCCAATTGCTGGCCGCGCATTTCGTGACGCTCGACGCCCTAATGGCGGCAACCGCCGAGGACGTGAGCGCGATCGAGGGCATCGGGCCGACGATTGCCCGGAGCGTCGTCGAGTACTTCGCGCACGACCAGTACCGCGACGTCATCGAGCGGCTCCGCGCGGCCGGCGTGCGCCTCGCCGACGACCCGTTGTCGGCCGAGGGCGCGGACGGGCCGCTGGCGGGATCGATCTTCGTGGTGACCGGCCGGCTCGAGCGCTCGACGCGCGGCCAGGTCGAGGCACGGATCAAGGCGCTCGGTGGGACGGTTGCCGACAGCGTGACGAAGAAGACGACATATCTGGTCGTCGGCGAGGGCGCCGGCTCGAAGCTGGCGCGCGCCCAGAAGCTCGGCATCCGACTGCTGTCCGAGGACGACATTGATCTGGTGCTGGCCGGCGGCACGCTCCCGCCGCTTCCGGAGCCGGAGCCCGCCCCGGCCAAGAAGAAGGGGCGCGCCAAGAAGGCGCGCCCGGAAGCCGAAGACTTGGTGGAAGTTGATGCAGGCGCCGGGGCAGATTCAGGTTCACATGACACTGCAGGCACGGAAGCTCCCTCCACAGGAATGTCATCCTGAGCGCAGCGAAGGATCTACGGAGTCAAGGATGTCCGTAGATCCTTCGCTGCGCTCAGGATGACAGGGTGGTTGAACGAGCTACCGACAACGCTCGTAGGTGGGCCGCGCTAGCGGCGCTTGTCCTTCTGGGCCTGGTTGGAGTCGTTGCGCGAGACCCAGAGGGCGCCTATGGCTGCCAATCCGACCGGGATCAGCGACTTCAGGCTGGTCTTCGAGCCTTCGGCCATCCGCTCCGGGCGGTTGGGCTGCTTGCGCCCGTCGTCGCCGACGCGGTTAGCTTTCTTGTTGAACTTGGAATGCGCGCGCACCGGCGCCAGGTCGTACTCGCGGCCGTCATGCTGACGACCCGCGCCGTTCGCGGCTCCATTTCCTGACGAGGACGCCGCCACGGCCGCCTTGTCCTTGCGGGGCTGGTTGTCCGCACGACCTTGATTCTGCTTGTCGCGATTCTTGCCGCCCTGCTGCTGCTTGCCACCTTGCTGCTGCCTATCGCCCAGGGCAGTACCGCTCTTGCCGTTGCTGCCCTGGCCTTGCGTCGGGCCGTGCGGCGAGTCGGGGTTCTCGGCGGCGGCCTTCTCGACGGCGGACGTGTGCGGCATGCCCTGCTCCGCCCGCACGACCTCGTCCATGGCAATCGCGTCGTCCGACGGTTCGATGTGCGAGCCGTAGGTCCGCGCGTAGACCTGGGTGAATTCCGCGCCGAAGAAGAGGATCTGCGCCGAGTAGTACACCCACACCAGGAACACGAGCAGCGACCCGGCGGCGCCGAAGGTCGAGCCGACGCTGGCATACCCGAGGTACAGCCCGAGCAGCAGCTTGCCGACCGCGAACAGGAAGGCGGTGAAGGCCGCGCCGACCCAGACGTCGCTCCACTTGATCGTGGCATCCGGCAGCACCTTGTAGATCGCCGCGAACAGCAGCATGACCACACCGAACGAGACGGCGAAGTTGACGATCTCCCAGACGAACGCGCCGCCGGGCAGGATGCCGTTGAAGAAGTTGCCGACAAGGCTCAGGACCGAGCTGAGCACGAGCGACACGAGCAGCAGGAAGGCAATGCCCAGCACCATCGTCATCGACAGGAAGCGCCGCTTGACCGTCGCCAGGATGCCGGCGTTCGGGTCCGGGTGGACTTCCCAGATCGTGTTCAGGGCCTCCTGGAGCTGGCCGAACAGGTTCGAGGCGCTCCAGATGAGCGTGGCCAGTCCGATGACGGTGGCGAGGATGCCGCCACTCTTATTCTGGCTGGAAGTCCGGACGCTCTCCTCGATCGCCGCGGCCCCTTGCTCGCCGAGCAGGCCGTTGAGCTGCCCGAAGACTTGCCCCTGGGCCGCTTCGTCGCCGAAAACGAACCCGACGATGGCGATCGTGATGAGGATGAGCGGGGCGATCGAGAACGCCGTGTAGTAGGAGAGGGCGGCGGCGAGGCGCGAGGCTTTGTCCTCGCTCCACTCCTGATACGTCGTCTTGAGCAGGTCGAACGCCGCGCGCGGCGTGATATGCGGCGTCATCATCGGTTGCCTCCTCGGACTGGCAAGCCTCGCGGCCGTGCGTGCTGTGGCGAACCACTTTCGGCGGACCTGATCCGCGCGTTGAGGTCACC
>Ga0136611_10000206_pt1 | contig 36414 bp, 22 predicted proteins | sample AntDrymUQ2232306_2_FD_106645 | JGI IMG/M metagenome (GOLD analysis project Ga0136611, IMG submission 106645) | Polar desert sand microbial communities from Dry Valleys, Antarctica - metaG UQ223 (23.06) | ecosystem: Environmental > Terrestrial > Soil > Desert | place: Antarctica: Dry Valley...
ACAGAGAGCAGCGAGCCCTGCTTGCCGAAGAGCGGGATGCCCGGCGTGCCGACGGTGAACACGTCGGGCGCGGTGCCGCCCGCGAACGAGACGGTCATCTTCTGCAAGAACGCCGTGTGGTCGCCTACCCACGGCGTGCGCGTCACCTTGGTGGGCGCATTCTTCTGCTCGAACTCAGGCAGACGCTTCACATCCACCGGATCGGTCTTGTTGGCGCCGCCCCAGCGACTCCAGTATTCAACCGATACCGCCTTGCGCTCGGCACGCGGTGCGGCCGTACCGGCGCCGCACGCCGCCATGACGCCGGTTGCCGTGATGGCGGCTACTCCAACCGCTGCGCGCTGTAACGCCCTTCTCGTGATCTTCCGATCAGTGATCAGCTGGTCCATGTCCATTCTCCTCTAGCGATTAGCGGTTGCGGGCCTCAACGGCCTGCTTGAATTCGGTCGCCCCTTTTTGAAGGGAGCGCAGGATAGAGCCGTACACAAAGCGAACCCCTTGCTCCATGTACCGCGCTCGGTTGTTCTCGTTCGTGACCATGCCGGCGGTCCGTCCCGCCGCCAGGATCTTCTTGATGGCGCCATCAATCGCCGCCTGCACCTCCGGGTGCTCGGCGTGGCCAATGTGACCAAGCGTCTGCGCCAGATCAGACGGCGCCACCTGGAAGACATCAATCCCGTCCACGGTCAGGATCTCGTCCAGGTTGTCCAGCGCCTCCTTCTCCTCGATCAGCACCACAAGGCAGACCTCGTCATTGGCCTGCTCGTAGTAATTGGAGACGCCAAAGGCGCGCCGGCCGCCGTACATGCCGCGCTGGCCAACCGGTGCAAACCGGCCGCCCTTGACCACGCGCTCAGCCGCCTCCTTGGTGGAGACGTGCGGCACCACAATGCCGCTGGCGCCGCAGTCCAGGATGCGCCCAATCAGGCCGGGATCGTTCTGATGGATACGGACCACGGACGCAATGCCCCACAGATCGGCCGCGCGAGAGAGGTTGGCAATGTCCTGGAAGGACGGCGTGCCGTGTTCGGTCTCAATCCAGATTCCGTCCAGTCCGCTCGGGCCAAGGTAATCCACTAGGTCCGGTGTGTAGCCCGCCGGGTTGCACGAGGCGACGCTAACCGCCTTCCCTTCGCGCAACTTCTGCGTCAGCGGAGCTGGCTGGCGCGTCATGAACGTGGCGTCCTACAGAGGGAAATGGAACAAGGGCTTTTCTGTATCTGGAAGAAATGGAACATAGGGATGGAACAAGGCTCAATATCCACGGCGCTTGTCCACCACGTTGTTCAGCTCCTCGCCGCGCACAAAGCGACCGGCGTTCTCAGCAAAGATGCTCCACGCCAGCGCGATTGTCTGGCGCGACGAGCCGGAGGTATGCGGCGTGAGGATGGCGTTGGGCGCGTCCCACAGCGGGCTTTCCGATTCAAGCGGCTCGTTGGCAAAAACATCCATGCCGGCGCCGGCCAGCTTGCCGTCACGAAGCGCCGCCGCCACGGCGGCCTCGTCCACAATGCCGCCGCGCGACATCACCAGGAGATAGCTGCCCTGCTTCATCTGCTCAAGCTGCGGCTTGCCGATCATGCCGCGCGTCTCGGCCGTGATAGGGATGGCGACAGCGACCACATCTGCTTCACCGAGCATCTCGGGCAGGCCATCCAATCCCCAGAAGCGCTCGATGTAGTCCGCGCGCGGCACGTCGTTAGCGTCCACCGCGATAACGCGCATATCAAAGCCATGCGCGCGCTGAGCAATGGCGCTGCCGATGCGACCCAGGCCGATCAGACCCATGGTCATGCCGGAAAGTCCCACGAGCTGGCGTGAAGACTTGGCCCAGCGGCGCTCGCCCTTGAGGTTGACGAACTCGTCCATGCCGCGCGTGAAGGTCAGCAGCATTGCAAAGGCGTGTTCGGCGATGGTCTGAGCGTGCGCGCCGCGCGTGTTGGTGACGGTGACCTCGCTCTCAATCACCTCTGGGCACCGGGCGATCCACTCCACACCCGCGCCCTGCGACTGGACCCAGCGCAGCTTCTTGGCGCCGCGCAGCTGCTCGGACGTAAGGCCGAGCGCGTAGACGCCGTCGGCGTCAGCTATCGCCTCAGCTAGCTGGTCGCGCGATGCCTGCACCAGCTCCAAGCCGGGGTTCTCGCGCCGCAGCGTCTCCACGTCTTTCTCGTTCGCCCGACCCGCGATGACAACCTTCACTCGCTTCTAGCTCCTATATCCTGATGGGCCGCTGTGCAACCGGTATGCCTAGTGCGGACGGTGCCGGCCTACTCGTGCCGCGTACAACGCGTGTGGCGCCCCAGCGGCCCGTCATGATAGCGCACATACTGATTGTCTCCACAGGAGTGCATAGATATGCAGACTCATGACTGATGAGGTGAGGTATCCTGCCAGCGTGGAACTCGCTGCATTCCTGGAGACGCGCGCCAGAGTGGCGCTGGGCACGCTGCCGACGCCGCTTGACGCCTGTCCCCGCCTGAGCGCCGCCGTGAGTGGACCGAATGGTGTGGCCGGTCCGCCCATCTTCATCAAGCGGGACGATCTGACCGGCTTTGCGCTGGGTGGAAACAAAGTACGCATGCTGGAGTACCTGCTTGGCGAGGCGTTAGCGCAGGGTGCGGATTGCTTGATGACGGGCGCAGACGCGCAGTCCAATCAGTGTCGCGCGGTGGCCGCTGCCGCGGCGCGTTTGGGACTGGAGTGCCACCTAGTGGTGCGGCGTGGGCCGCACCCGGAGATGCAAGGCAACCTGCTACTGCAGCACCTCTATGGCGCCAAGGTGCGCATGGTGGAGGTCGATGATCTCCTGGCCGTGCAACGCGTGCTGGACGAGCTGGAAGCGGACTTACGCGCCAAGGGGCGCAAGCCGTATCGCATTACCGGGCAGTACATTGAGCTCGCGCTCAAGGCGATGGTGGGCTACATGGCCGGCGCGCTTGAGCTAGCGCCTCAGCTCGCCCCGCTCGTATCGGAGCGGTTGGGAACGCACCCTTCCATTGTGATCTGCGCCGGGTCGGGCACCACCTATGCTGGGTTCGCCTGCGGCCTCAAGGCGCTTGGCCTTCCTTATAGGATGACCGGCATCTCCATCCTCTCACCCGCCGAGGCGATCCGTGAGAAGGTGGTAAAGCTCTCACATCTTGCGGCTGAGACGTACGGTCTGGACTGCGTGCTTGAGCCACACGAGGTGGACATCCGGGATGGGTTCATTGGCCCCGGCTACGGCCTTGTGTCGGAAGCGGGGTTAGATGCGATCCGCCTGGTGGCGCAGACAGAGGGGATCCTGCTGGATCCCGTCTACACGGGAAAGACAATGGCGGGGCTGATCTCATTACTCAAGAGCGGCAACTTGCCGGCAGACCGCGCGGCCGTGATGATCCACACCGGTGGCCTGCCCGGCGTCTTCGCGTATCACGCCGAGATCGCATCTGGGATCGGCGCCACGCACGGGTCATCCGCCGGTCCCTCGGAGCGCACTACGCCGGTCGCCGCTCTGTCACCCTGAGCGCAGCGAAGGGTCCGTGACGGATGTTTCGCTACGCTCAACATGACAGCGCTGAAATACCGCTCCAGAGCGGCACGGCCATGACCGTGACACGCTATTTCCGATTCCGCCGTGTCATTACTTGCTTGCCGGAGACCGACCCGATCCCGGACGCGGCGGTCCTGGTAGAGGGTGGGCGGATAACGGCAGTTGGGTCTGCCACGCGTGTGCCCGTACCAGCCGGCGCTGAGGTGGTCGATCACTCGGATGCGACGGCGATGCCGGGGCTGATCGATGCACACGTTCATTTGATGTACCGCAGCGGCGAGTCGATCTTCGACCACGCGCAAGCCTTTGACGATCACGACCTGCTCGTTCGGGCGGCGCACCATGCGCGCTTGCTTCTGCAAGCGGGCGTCACTACCGTGCGCGATTGCGGCAGCCGGGGCACCTTCTTACGCGCGCTGCGGGACGGCATCAACGCTGGCTCCTTACCGGGGCCACGCTTGCTAGTCTGCGGGCCACCAATTACCACGAGCGCGGGGCATCTCTGGGTCTGCGGTGGCGAGGCGGATACGGCCGATGACGCGCGGCGAGCAGTGCGCCGGCTGGTGAAAGAAGGCGTGGACTTCATCAAGGTGATGGCGACGGGCGGGCGGATGACGCCGGGCACCAACGTGGGACGTGCCCAATACAGCGCGGAGGAGCTGCGCGCCATCGTGGAAGACGCGCACCGGCTCGGCCGTCCGGTGGCGGCGCACTGCCTTGGGACGGAGGGGATCACCGCCGCCGTCGAGGCGGGCGTGGACACGATTGAGCACGGCAACTGGCTGGACGAGACGGGAGATGGCGTCGCCTTCGATGAGGCGGTGGCGCGGCGCATGGCGGAGCACGGGATCTACCGCAACATGGCGACCCAGCCCGACCGCGAGCTAGCCGGGCTGTCACCAGACGCGCCTCTCACCACGCCGCAACAGCGGCGATTGGAAGTCGCGCAGGAACGCTGGCGCTGGTTCCGCGAGGGGATCGCGCTGGGCGTGCCCAGCTTCTTCTCAACCGACGCCATCTTCGGGCAGTGGGGCGACGCGTGTACCGACCTCCCGTGGCTGACCGTGCTGGTAGGCGAACGAAGTGGCATCGACCCCCTTGACGCGCTGCGCATGGTGACCGCCATTCCAGCGCAGGCGCTCGGACTGGCCAGCGAGGCGGGCACAATCGCCCCTGGCAGGCGGGCAGACCTGCTCGTGCTGCGCGGTGATCCGCTTGATTCGCTGCGCTCCTTGTTAGACGTAGAAGCGGTGTACAAGGACGGTGCTGCCGGCACATCTCCACGTCACGGCAGGATGCGGGATGACGTTCCCTCTCGTAGCCGCGATTCGCGTTTGGATGTGGCAGTGGACTAGCTGGCTCCCACGCCGCGGCCGCGCCACGCGCGCGGCCGAGCCAGGAAACGCCGCGCTGGAAGCTGCGCTGCTGGCGCCGCTGCTCGCCGGCACGCTTGAGTTCGGGAGGCTGATGTACGCATACCAGGCGGTGGTTGACGCCGCGCGTGAAGGAGCGCGGCTGGGGATGGACGCCACGGTGACGGACGCGCAGGTGGAGGTGACTATCCGGCGCCCCATGCCGACGCGGTCCCAACCGTGCTCGGACGCGACCGGATGAACGTGGCGGTGCGCGCCGTCGCCAGCAACTGGACCGGCGGCTACGCCATCTTCGCATCCCAGGCGCTCGACTGCGACAACCACAGCCTACATTCGAAGATCATCGAGACGATCCACTGGAGTGGCAGCAACGCGATCACTGTCGGTCGGGTGCATTCCAACAGCGGTGTCAAAGTCTCCGACAGCGACAACCAGATCCAGGGGGCGCTCACCTATCGGTGCGAGACGCACATCAGCGGTCAGGACAACACCTTCTCGTCTGGGCCGACGCAGGTTGGCGTGCGGCCTCCACCCGTCTCGTTGACGCTCGCCGCGTTCACCAACAATTGGGCGGCGTGTACCTTCCGCGTGGATGGGACATTCGACCTGCCCGGTCCCGGCGCGTGGTGGGAGGGCGGCAACGAGTCCAGCAAGCGGCTCAAGCCGGGGCTGTACTGTTCCGACGGCATGATCAAGCTGAGCGGATCGGACGTTGTGGCGCCGGGGGTAACGTTCGCCGCGACGGGGAAGGTGCATATCTCGGGCAGCAACTTCGACCTCACGGCGTACAGGAATCCGGCCGCGACGCGCCCGTTCCCCAGCCTGCCGGTGTTCGAGAACCCGGAGGAGATCCTCATCTTCAGTAGCGACTCGGGTCCCGGCGCGGCCGACGCGGCAAAGCCGAGCGGCAGCACCTGGCGCGGGCTGCTCTACGCGCCGTTCGGGCAGGTCGACATATCGGGCTCAGCCAACTTCACGGTAGCTGGCCGGATCATCGCTAGTACGGTCAAGCTCTCCGGTAGCAATTGGGGTATCAGCTACACCGGAAGAGGCAGAGGGAAACCCCACCTGCTCGAATGAGTCGTATCGCGGTTGGAAGGTGGAAGGGCTGCGCGCCGTCGCCCTTTGGGTGAGGATCACTAGCGCGAGAGATCAGGTGTGGCCCGCCCCGAACAGATCGTCCCGCCAGTTTCCGGAGGAGCCGGTTTCCCGAAGAAGTAGCCTTGCCCATAGTCCGCCCCCAGCGTGCGGAGAAGGGCGAGCTGTTCCGCCGTCTCGATTCCCTCCGCGGTGACCGTAAGGCCAAGGGCATTCGCAAAGGAGATGATGGCGCCCACGATGGCGCCGTCCTCCGGGTAGAGACCCAGGCCGGACACGAAGGAACGATCGATCTTCAGCGTGTCGACGGGAAAGCGCTTGAGGTAGCTGAGCGACGAGTAGCCGGTGCCGAAGTCGTCAATGGCCAGCTTGAGCCCGAGGCCCTTGAGCATCCACAGCGTCGCCACCGCGAGCTCGGCATCGCCGACGGCGACCGCTTCAGTGATTTCGAGCTTGAGGTACGCTGGATCAAGACCACTGGTCTCCAGCGTGCGGCCGATTTTCTCGACGAGGTCGGGTTGCTCGAACTGCCGGGTCGAGAGATTCACGCTCACCCCGATGGGAGGGCGGTGGGGGTTGGCCAGGTGCCACCTGCGCGTCTGGCGGCACGCCTCATCCAACACCCACTGCCCGATGGGCCGGATGAGGCCCGTCTGCTCCGCGAGGGGAACGAACGCGCCGGGGGAGAGCAGCCCCCGGCGGGGGTGCTGCCAACGGACCAGCGCCTCCATCTCGGCGATACTGCCGCACGCCAGGCGAATGATGGGCTGGTAGTAGACACGAAACTCACCCCGCGCGATTGCGCGGTGGAGGTCAGCCTCAAGCGTGAGGCGCTCCATGGCCTGGGCACTCATGGTGGGGTCGAAGACCGCGTGCCGAGCTTTGCCTGCGGCCTTTGCCCGGCACATCGCCGTGTCCGCGTCCCGGAGAATCTCCTCCGGCCTGCCGGCGGTCGGGCCGCCTAGCGCGATGCCCACGCTGACCGTGGTGAACTTCTCGTAGCCGCCGAGACTCACCGAGGCGCCCAGGCGCTCGGCGATGCGCTCGGCCACTCTGACCGCGCCGGCCGTGCTCTCAACGCTCGCGAGCAGAACCGCAAACTCGTCCCCCCACAGCCGCGCCACCATATCCTCGCCGCGCAAGGAATCCGCGATGCGCTCGGCAACGGCGATGAGCAGCTGATCACCGCCCTCATGCCCGAGGCTTTCGTTAACGAGCTTGAAGTTGTCCAGGTCGATGTAGAGCACCGCGCAGCACGGCACGTCGCCTGCTACGCCGGGAGACGAAACAGTGCGGCCAGTCGCCGTGGGCGCGGTGGTGGCGGTAGCGGCCGCGAGCCGGCGGAGGAACGAGGTGCGGTTCGGCAACCCTGTGAGGGGATCGAGCGTGGCCGGGACGGCGCCGGACGGCGTGGTGGCGGCGCCACTGCCGTGCGCCGGACGGCGCGGACGGACCGGGAGCTCACGGGCCGGCGTCGGGAGAGAAGTCATCGGCAGCAGAGGGTTCTGCCAGAGCGTAACGGCCAGGACCGTCCGTACCTAGCGAATAGCCGAACGTGACCATGCGGCGGGCGGTACGGTCGCGCGCGGCGGGTCAGTAACCGCATCGCCCGCCCCATCGCCCGCCGCACGTGACACCGGCGGAACCGGCGTTGTGTGGGGTATGGCCGTGAGGGAGAACGTGAAGGTGCTGCCGTGGCCGGGTTCCGCCTCCACCCAGAGGCGGCCGCCGTGATGGGCGATGATGTCGCGGGAGATGGCGAGGCCGAGACCGGTACCGGACGGCTTGTCCGTCAGCGAGTCGCCGACCTGCTGGAACTTCTGGAAGATCCGCTCGTGATCTTCGGACGCGATGCCGATCCCGGTGTCGCTGACGGTGACGTGGACCTCATCGCGCATGTGGCGGGCCCGAAGCGCGATGTGACCCTGTTCGGTGAACTTGGTTGCATTGTCCAGAAGGTTGGCGAGGACTTGCTGCAGACGGTCGCGATCCCCGGCAACGGTGGGGAGGTCTCCCGGTATGTCCTGAACGAACTGTAGGCCGTTCCGCTCCACGAGCGGTGCGTATGTGCGGGCGGTTTCGCTGAGTAGCGCGGCGAGGTCAAGCGGGGCCATGCGCCACTCCAGTTTGCCCGCCTCGATCTTCGAGATGTCGAGCACGTCGTTGACGAGGCGTGTCAGCCGCTCGCTCTCGGCGTTGACGATCTGGAGGAACTCTCGCTGCACCGCCGGGTCGTCGTAGCTAAGGAGCAGCTCGGAGAATGCCCGAATGGAGCTAAGGGGCGTGCGCAGCTCGTGCGAAACGTTGGCGAGGAAGGTGGTTTTCATCTCGTCCACGCCGAGCAGCTCCTGGTGGGCGCCTGCCAGATCCGCGTACGCACGTTGGAGCTCCCCATGCGCGGCGGCGAGGTCGGCATAGGCGCGCTGGAGCGCCGCTTCCGCTTCGTAGACCTGTGCGCGTAGGTAGCTCGCCAAGATGGCCGTGAAGGCAAGGAAGCCGGAGCGGATGGCAAATGGGGCATCCGTGGGACGCAGGAGAGGCCACTCTTCAAGCACATCGAAGCCGACGAAGACCAGCACCATTGCCAGCGAGGGGCCGTAGCCGTAGCGCATGGCCACAGAGACGGTGAGGGCAAACAACAGGTACGCGAATGGCGAATCAAACCCACCCGCTGCGGAGATGAGCGCGATGACTAGCAGGCTGTCGCCCAGCATGGTGACGTACCCGCTCTTGAAGAGCGTCGGGTACGCGGGCAACGACGCTTGCAGCGCGAGGTTGTAGAGGGTGGTCACGGCGAGCACGCCAAACCCGCGACAGTGCGCTCCGGAGACAGGGGCGACAGAATCAGCGTTGCGCCGAGGAAGACCAGCGCCAGCCAGCGGACCGAGACGAACCGCCACTCCAGCCGGAGCGCGCGGTCCAGGCCGGACGGCCCGATCAACAGGTAGCCGAGAGGGCCGGGCCACGACCAGGACACCGGCGCTACCCCGCGGCCCGGCGTGCAGGCGTCTCGCCGCGCAGCACGGCGCGCACCCGGGAGGCCACCTCCTGCGGACTGAACGGTTTGGTCATGAAGTCATCCGCGCCACCCAGGAAGGCGCGCTCTCGATCCACCTGCTGCCCCCGGGCAGTGAGAATGATGACGTAGGTATCTGCCAGCGTAGGATCCCGCTTGATCTCCTGGCAAAGCTGGTAGCCATCCATGCCGGGCATCATGATGTCCAGGAGGACAAGCGGCGGCTTGAGCGCGCGCGCGCGCTCAAGCCCGGCCTCCCCGTTAGTTGCGGACTCGACGGCGTACCCCTCGCGGGTTAAGAGATAGGTGAGCGAGCGCACGATGTACGGCTCGTCGTCAACCACCAGGATGGGACCGGTCTTCATGGGCTCTCCTCCGTAGGAACGCCGCAGGAACGCCGCCGGCCGGGGACGGCCGGCGGATGGGTACCGTTTTCCCCAACCAGCAGCGCCGCCTCGATGGCTGCGCGGACAATGAGTGGCGGCGCGTAGAGACACTTCTCAATCCACAGCGCGGGCAGCGCCTCTGCGCCGTCAGCGTTTCGCCTGTCGTACCACTGCGAGCGGAGAACGGCGGCTCCGGCGTGGCAGCGCGCCTGGTCCTCACCCAGGGCGCGACCGGATGCGTCATCGTTGGGGCCAGCGCCGTCGCCAGCACTGAGGCCGAGCACGCCGTAGGCTGTCTCTTCGGCGGTGGGCACGTCGTAGAAGCCCCACGAGCCGTCGGCATTCTGGGTGTGGCGCAGCCAGTCGCGCGCGCCCTGTATGAGCGGCCCGGCGCGCGCGGCCAGAGTGCGGGGTAGGTGGGCCAGCACCTGCAGCGCGTGCGACGTGGCGTAGTACGGCGAGATGTGCCACTTATCCTGCCAATAGAGGCCGCCGACTTGCTGCTCGGCAAGAAAGGCCAGAATGCGCTCGATAGCGGCGGGTGCGCCGGCATACCCTGGGGTGCAGAGCAAAGCGTGCAGCACATGGATGTTCACGCCGGCTGACGCGTGACGCTCGAAGGGGTAGCTGATGAAGTGGCCGGTCGGTCCGTCGAAGCGCCCGAGCACGCCCGCGTCCACGGGATCGCCGGCGTCACGCAGTAGGACGAGCGCGACGGCGGTATTGTCTGCATCGGGAGCGAGGAAGCCCGCGGACCAGCTCACGCCGCCCTGACGCAGCGCGTCACGCAGCACGGCCCGCTCTTCAGTGCCGATCAGCTGCGCGGCCGGCACGCCGCCAAGGTGCAAATGGTACGCCGCCCAGAGGAGCTCGAACGTCTCGCAAGGCTCAGCCACGGCCACAGAGCCGTCCCCCCGGCGGGCGAGGCAAGCCTCCAGGTAGGCCTCCGCCGCCGAATCGGGGGTGTGGGACAAGAGAAAAGCGGTGGCGGCCGGTGAGTTGCCGAGTGAGCCGTTGGCGCCCCGGGCGGCGCGCAGCGCGGCTACGTCTACATCGTCGCCCAGGAACTCAATGGAGTGGATCATTGGCGCATGGGGCGAATACAGCGCGTCGCCTGGGATCAGCCGCAGCTTCTCCGCGCGCTGTGGGCCATACGTATCCAGGTGCGGGGGCACGTCGACCCCCGCGCGCCGCGCCCGCGCTATCAGCGCGGGGAGCAACAGTTCGAATGCCACCAGCTCCACCGGCTCGGCGGCGAGGCGGTGGGCGTTCTGCCAGAGGTAGCGCGAGCCGGATCGCAGCGCCGTCGCGGTTCGTTCGCTGGCGGCTGCGTCGGGACCAAAGGCGGCCAGCGCTGCGAGTGTGCAGAGCACCCTGTCGTGCGCGTACGGGATGACGCCCCCCCAACTGCCGTCAGGCAACTGGTGGTCCAGCAGCCACCGCATGGCGGCAGGAAAGCGCGGTACGCCGGGCGCCGCCCGTTCCCGTAGCGAGGCGAGCCAGGCGGTGTCGTAGGGTGAGCTGGCCAGCCCAACCGTCATGACGCTGCGATGGACGTGGCGGCCTAGTGGGGCTTGTGGGGCTGACGGCGGCTGCGCGAGCGTCACGTCGCTAGCCCCGATGCGCCACGAACGTGTGGTAGTCATGGCTGGTGTAGAAGTCGCACGCGAAGCGTGCAATGTCGGCGACGGCCGCCTCTGGCCGGCCCGTACGGGTGCGGGTGCGTGCCTGGAGCGCGGCGAGCGTCTTCAACCCAAGGGCGATTTCGCGTCGGACACGTGATTCGGCTTGTCGGTAAGCTTCGGCCTCAGAGAGGCCCTGCGCCTGCAAGCTCTGACTTAGCAGCACCAGCGCGTTGATCTTGCCCTCGGCCTGTTCCTTTGGATAGGTCTGAAGGTCGTTGGCAAGCCGGATACAGACAGAGGCGGTCTCGGCCATGGCCGCGAGGTGCTCCAGGTGATCGGCCGCGCTGGCGTCGCCGATGGTGGTTACGGTCGCCCAGGAGTGTGGCTGAGCGTTGATGCTGCAGATGCCGGTGACCAGGTAGCTCTCGTAGTCCGGCATGGGGTACGCGGGCTCGGCACGCCCGCTGCGACGTTCCTCCCGCCAGTGGTATTCGCGCGTCATGGCGTCAACGCCGGCACAGAACGCATTGATCCACCTGGTCTCGATCTGGGGGAAGAGTGGGTAACCTGCCAGGTCTTCCCGGACCTCGCGCAAGGCCACGGCCAGACTGTCCTGCTCCGCCGGCGCCCGCTCGTCGCGTGCAATGGCCTGATAACGTTCGGCGCGGCGTAGGAGCTCGCGGGGCGTGACGTGCTCCTCGTCGAAAAGGTCATCGAGCGCGAACACCCACAGGCCCTGACGGGCGACGGTGATAAGCGCATCCACAGTACTGAACGGCGCGGCCGCCGCGATCGACAGCGCCAGCGGCCAGACGCGCACCCGTCGCATGAGTGGGAAGCGCGCTGCCCAGCGGTGAAGCGCCTGCGCGGTGCGCGCGGTGAGATCGAAGACACGCACTTGCTCAGCCGGGCCGCGTGCCTCCAGAAATGTGCTACGCAGCCCGACCCACGGTGACGCAGCGCTGTCGAGCGCAGTGTCGTGAGGGGGATCGGCCCGCCGTCTGCTCATGACCGGAGGGTCACAACACGTCGAAGCGGTGGGACACGGAGAACGTCATTACGATGTGTGGTAGAGAATAACGGTGCCCCGGCTGTCGCCGAACGGCGGCCCCCCGGACGGCTACCATGTGGCCGGTGGCGAGGATTGATGAGCTACGGCTGACGGCGCAACGGCGACTGGAGGCGTCGCAGGAACGCCGGTGGTGGGTTAGTGGCGACGCCGCAGCTTGGCCGCAACAGCCCCCACGGCCCCGGCGATTCCGGTGACGGAGGCGATGGCCAGCAACCACGGTAGGGCAGACGGGGAGGCCGGAATGCCGGTACGGGGGAGTTGCACCTGGACCGAAGGGGCAGCCACCTGGGCGCCGGGTGCGCCGGGCTGCGCGATCTGATACCCGGCCGGGAGGGTGCCGGGAGGCGGACAGGTAACCGCGGGATCGAAGTCAGCGAAGAGCACCTGACCGTTGGGTCGGAAGTAGGCGTGCAGCATGTAATGCGGCTCTTCCAGGCCCTCATGGCCCGACAGGATGCGCACCGCCTGGCCGAAGAGCACTTGCGGCGCCGCGCGCTGATTCGCCTCCCATTCGAGGCCAATGACCCTGCCGTCGCCGCCGATGAGCAGGATGGGCGGGTTGGTAGGGTCCATCCGGCCGCTCTGGAACTGTTGCGCGTGCCGGGCAAAGTGCATGGCGTGGTAGCCCATACCCCCCAGCGGTGAGCTGACGCACACCGGAGCCGGGATCACGTAACCGGCTGCCTGCACCTGTGCCGGGGTCATCGGCTCAAAGCGAGTGCGCAGCGCCGCGAATTCAGCCGTCATGGCGACGGGGGGAGGAGGAGGAGGAGGGCCGGACTGCGCCCCGGCCACGGCGGGCACCGCCAGCGCCGCGACAAGTGCCGCAATCGGCGCGGTGGCGAACGCACCTCTCTGCCAGGCCACCGTGCCGGTGGCGCCGCCGCGTAGGATCGCCCAACCGAGCGGCGCGAGTCCGGCCAGAATGATCAGGTCGGAGACGAGCGCGAGCTGGACGATTCCAGGGATGCGCGAGAGCGGAAAGAGCACCCCACCGGCCACGAGCAGGTAGCCGGACCAGCGGGAGGCGACACCCGACGTGGCTAGTGTGATGCCGATACCGATGAGGGAGAGAGGGAATGTAAGCCCCGGTGCATTCAGGATGAGGGGTCCTGCCGTCATAGCGTCGATTGGACCTTCAGGATGCACGGCTGTGTGGACGGCATCAACGCCGTACGCGACGCCTCCGGCCGCGCCCAACACTGCCATGACGCTCAACACCGCGGCGGCGCGCGGTTTTGCGTGCTCGAGCGTGCGGGTGACGCCCAGAAGCGCGAGCGCAAAGGCGGCCATGGCGTAGATCTGAATGGTGCCGCCCAATTGGTCGGCACCGATGCCGCCTCCCGCGGCGTAGCTGGCGCTGCTAGCGACGAGTAGGAGAGGGGCGGCGATCATCGCTGCCCCCTGGACACGCACGAGTGGACTTGTGGTGTTGTTCATGACGCTATTGAAGCACGCCTGCATGGGGTGGTGCGTCATCAAAAAGGGTGATTAGTCACCCGGAGAGGGTGATCCGCGTCACGAGCGGGAGGAGTCAGATGAGTGGGGGGGGGCGGGATCACAGGAGGCGGAGATCGCGCGCTCGGGCGGCGGCCTGCGCGCGCGAGTGGGCGCCGAGCTTGGTCAGGACCCGCGCGACGTGCGTCTTGACCGTGTTCTCGCTGACCAAGAGCGTCGCGGCCAGGTCCCGGTTGGACGCGCCGGCGGCCAGTAGACGGAGAACTTCCACCTCACGACTGGTGAGCACCTCGGAAGAGCCGGGCACGGTCTGCGCGGCGGGTGGCGGGCGCTGACCCAGCACAGCCAGCGCCGCTGCAGCTTCGCTGGCATGGACACTTCGTTCGCAGGCGAGCTCGAGCAGCGGGATCATCTCGGGGCCAGCCTGTGTAACCATGCCAATCAGCCCCCGTCCGGCCGCGAGCCCAGCGCGGAGCTCGCGCAGCGCCTGGTCGGGCCGCCTCTGCTGCAGCAGCACCAGCGCCAGGTCCAGCCGCGGACTGGCGGCGAAGGGAATGAGCCGCAGGCGATCCTCGGCCGGCAGCGCCTCGCGTAGGAGTGCCGCTGCGCTGGCGAGGTCACCGGCCACCCAGGCCGCCTGGGCGCGGACCGTCAGGCGCACCACGTCTCTCGTTCCGGGATAAATAGAAGACGCGGTGCGGGTATCAATCTCGGCGGCGAGCAGGGCCAGCTCGCCGTCATGACGCTCAAGGCGCAGGATCCGTGCGAGTAGAGCGAGGTATGAAGCACCGAAGCGACGGTCAAGGTCTAAGGCGTCGGGATCGGTCTGGCGGCGCTCCAGCAACGCGCGGGCCGCACCGGTCTCGCCGCGGATCAATAGGGTTGTCGCTTCTACCCAGTCGAGCGTGAGGCGCACAAAAGGCAGGCCGCCGAGCCGCTGGTGGAGCGCCCGCGCCTCGGCGACTGCTCCGGCCGCTGCGTCAAGCTGGCCTCGTAGGAAGTGGGTCTGCACGCGCTGGTGCGCGATGCCAAGCCGGATCACCGGTGAGGCGCTGGGAAAGCGGCGGGTGGTCCAGTCCACGTATGCCTCCACCTGCGCCAAGGCGCCGTCAGCGAGTGTCAGCAAGGGACTCAGATGCTGCGCCAGGATCTCAACGGCGCCGTCGTCGCCGGTGGCCATGGTGAGATCAAGCGCGGCGTTTAACCGGCGTGCAGCTTCCGGCCATCGGTTGCTGTGAAGCAACCCGTAGGCGGCGTTGATGTAGTGATCCACACGCGCCGCCACGGGGAACGCGGCGAACTGGGGAGAGGTCTCTAGACTGGCGAGTGCCGCGCTCGCTCGAGTATGCATTCCTGCGCTGGAAAACGTGAGGAGGCGAGCGGCCAGCCATCTCCCAAGGTGATCGCCCGCCGCGGTGAGCGCGTCAAGCGCGGCGTCGAGCGCTGGAACAACAGGGGTGAGATCGCCACGCTGGCCGGCTGCCAGTCCTTGAATAACCGTGAGCCACGGATGCCGCCCCCGGATGTCTGGTGGCAGCCGCTCGACCCACGCGTTCAGAGGACCCACTTGGGCGGGGTGTGCGAACAGCTCGCGGGCGAGCTGCGTGACGGCTAAGGCCGCGGCGTCCGGATCGCCGGCGGCCAGTAGGTGCTCAATGCGCGCCGCCGGACGGTCAACTGCAGCGGCGGCTCGGCGGTGCAGCTCCGCCACGAGGTCGTCGCCGTCCGCGGCGAGCTGGTGACGCAAGGCCGACTTGAGCAGTTGGTGGTAGCGGTACGATGCGGGGCCACTGCGCACAATAAGGAAATGGTGGCGACGGTGGAGCGCTTCAAGCACCGCGGCCGCGTCCGGCCGTCGCGCGACGGCCGTTGCGGATGACTGCGTGACGTCTTCAAGCACCGCCGTGTCGAGGAGAAAGCGGCGGATGCCGGCCGGCTCGTGGCCCAGGATCTCCTCGGTCAGAAAGTCCTGCACCCCGGCATATGCGCGATCCTGCTTCCGGGCCACGAATGACTCGGATGTGGCATGCTCGCCCCGGGCGCGCGCCTGGGCAAGCAGACGCACTCCGGTGACCCAACCGGCGGCCGTCGCGGCGATCTCCTCAACTCCATCAACTGGGATTTGGAGTCCCAGCCGTCCGTTGAGCAGCTCCTCGGTCTGTCGGACACCGAAGTGCAGATCGTCGCCGCCGATCTCGTGCAAGTGCCCCAGAGCACGCAGTCTTGCCAGCGCGAACGGCAGGACACCACGCGCCGTCGCAAGCAGGCGCAGGCCCGGCGGCGCATACGCCACCAGGTAGTCGAGCGCCGCGGCCACGTCGGTGTCCCGTAGGGCGTCCACGTCATCGAGCACCAACACGAGGTCAGGCGAGCCGGCTTCGAGCAGGTCGTTCACGAGCACGCCGACCGCCCGGCGCGGGTCTGCGGCGGCAGGAAGGCGCAGCCGTAGGAGATCGGTCAGTGCGGGACAGACGTGCGGCAGCGTCGCAGAGAGCGCCCCCGCTAGGAGGTGGAGCAGGCTGCTCAAATCGTCGTCGCCCTGGTCGAGCGAGATCCAGGCCGCCGGCAGATCCGGGGCCGCGTCCAGCACCGCAGCGGCCAGGGTAGTCTTCCCGGCGCCGGCCTGCGCCGCGATGACGGTGAGGCGCGCGGTATCTAGCGCGTTGCGGGCGGAATTGACGAGCGCCGTATCGAGAACGACATCTGACCCAAGCAGTGGGCGGAGGAATTTGGTCCGCGGCGCCCACGAAGCCGCCTCACTCGCGGAAGCAGGATACGTCGCCACGGTGTCATCATCGCACAGCATTCCGGAAGGAGGCAGCTGGGTGGCTACAAATTGACCGAATGCCTGGACGTGGCTATGTCGCCGGTGGCACAGGCACTCGCCTAGTGGCAATTGCAAGTAGGCGTGGCATACTCATACGCGGCGTGGCGTCTCCCAAGCTTGTCACTGAAGTGCGTGTGGGGCCGCAGGGGCGCATAGTTATTCCAGCGTCCCTGCGTCGCGCGGCGGGGATCAAGCCCGGTGACAATCTTACGGCGCGTCTTGATGAGGGGCGGCTTGTCCTGGAACGGCGGGCAGACGTTGTGACACGTCTCCGTCGCCGGTTCGCGGGCGCAAGCGGCGTTTCGCTGGCGGAAGAGCTGCTGCGCGAGCGGCGTGAAGAGGCGAGGCGCGATGTTGGTGATAGGGCCAGAACGGATGCCCCGGTACTAGAGCCGGCCAAGCCTAGACGCGGGACTCACGAACCGTGAGCGCCCCGCCGCCGGAGGGTGGCGCCGCCTGCGTGCTGGATGCATCCGCGCTGCTGGCCTATCTTCAAACCGAGCCGGGCCATGAGGCAGTGGAAGAAGTACTGGATATAGCATTGATCTCCAGCGTCAACTGGTCGGAGGTCGTGCAGAAGGCACTCTCGCGCGGCGTGGACGTCACGGGGCTGCGCGCCGACATGGCCGCATTGGGCGTCACCGTTGTGCCGTTTGATGCGGATGACGCTGAGGCCGCTGCAGGATTGTGGCCCGAAACGGTTTCGCTCGGACTTTCGCTTGGGGACCGCGCGTGCCTGGGACTTGGGATGCGACGCCAGGCGCCGGTATACACGGCGGATCGACTGTGGAGCCGCGCGGCGCTTCCGGTGACGGTTCGTGCCATACGCTGACCTCTAAAAGGAACCTGGAGTGGCACGAATAGACGAGCTGAGGTTGATGGCGCGGGTGGCGCGCATGTATTACGCCGGCAATCTGAAGCAGCCGGAGATTGCCGAGCGGCTCAGTCTCTCCCAGGCCACTATCTCCCGGCTGCTGAAGCGGGCGGAGCGCGAGCAGATTGTGCGGATCACGGTCAGCGTGCCGGTGGGAGCATTCCCGGAGCTAGAAGAGGGGCTGGAAACGCGCTTCGCGCTCAAAGAGGCGATTGTTGTGGACAGCCTGGAGGACGAAGAGAACCAGATCATGCGTGATCTGGGGGCGGCGGCGGCGTACTACGTTGAGACCACGCTGCGCCCGGACGAAGTAGTGGGAGTGGCAGCGTACGCTAGCCTGCGCGCCATGGTCAATGCGATCCAGCCGCGCGGCCGGCGTATGGGTCAAACGGCCCAGGCAGCTCCGGCGGGTACAACCGAGCAGGCGGGGCAAACCGACCAAGCCGGTCGGACTAGCCCAGCAGAGGAACAGTTGGGCGCCCAAGCGGGGGTCCGCGTGGTGCAGCTAACGGGTGGCGTGGGGAATCCCGCCGCTGAGCAGCACGCAACCGAGCTGACGCGCCAGCTTGCGGCACTGGTGCGCGGTCAGCCGGTCTTTCTTCCGGCGCCGGGGCTGGCGCCTTCGGCCGCGGCGCGTGAGGTGTTCTTGCAAGACCCGTTTGTGCGCGAGGCGCTGGCTGCGTTTAACCGCGTGACGCTGGCGTTGGTGGGAATTGCGCCGGTGGCGGGTGGCGGTCCCGGCAGCTTCAGGAACGCGCTCACTGATGAAGAGAAGGCACTGCTCGCGGAGCACGGCGCCGTGGGCTTTATCTGCCATCGCTTCTATGACGCGCAGGGCGCGCCGGTACGCACCGCGCTCGACCGCCGCGTGACGGCTATTACACCCGACCAACTCCGCCGCGTCGATCGCACGGTGGGAATCACCGGTGGTCCCGAACGAACAGCTGCTATCCGCGCCGCGTTGGACGGGCGCTGGGTCAACGTGCTCGTCACGGACCGGTTCACTGCCGAAAGACTCCTGACTCAATAGAGACGTTTGCCTGGGCGTCTGCCCGCCGGAGTCTGATGCCAGGCCAGGTGAGCCGAAGGTTGCTACACTGTACGTGCGTGTTTCCACGCATATGAATAGCTATGCACGTTTCGGTGAGGGACAAACAATGGGCAAGTTAACGAGGCGTGCCGTCCTGGGTACGGGAACGGTTGGCGTGACGGCGGTGGCATTGGCGGCCGCGGGGTGCGGTGTGGGGAACCCGCAGGCGGCGCCGGCGGGGAGCAAGGCACCCGTAACGGTGGTCTTTTGGTGCCGGGATACACAGGAGAACTACGAGAAGCTCGCGGCGCCCATGATCGAATACCGTAAGCGCAACCCCAACATCACCATCGCGGATGAGAACGCGAACATGACCGACAGCGAGTTCAACACCAAGTTGCGCGCGGCGTTCGCGGGTGGATCGGGACCGGACGCGTGGTGGAGCGCCACCCGGCTGCTGCGGCCGCTGCACGGCATCGGCGCGGTGGCGGATCTGACGCAGTTTTACGCCAAGGCGAAGCTCACGGCGGACAAGTTCTACGGCAACTCGGTGGAAGAGATCACCGTTGACGGCAAGATTCACGGCGTACCGCAGGGGTGGGGTATTGGCTTGCTGGGAACTAACCGCACGCTTCTCCAGCGCGCGGGCGTCACGCTGGCGCCGGACTACGATAAGACGTGGACGCAGGCGCAGTTCATCGACATACTGAAGAAGGTGGCGCGCAGCGACGCCGAAGGAAATTTAGGCACCTGGGGCGTGGAGTGGGGCACGGATGTCTCAAGCGCCATGCCGAACCTCTGGGAGTTTGGCGCCGACTTGCTTGACAAAGACAACAAGCGAGCAGTCATCAACAGCGGCGCCATCGCACCAAAGGCGGTACAGGCATTCCAGTGGTGGGCAGACCTGACGTGGGTCCACCGCGTTCAGCCTCGTCGCACGGGACCGGACCGGCCGCAGGGCGTGAACATGTGGAACATGGGCCGCCAGGCGGTGAATGGCAACGCCGGTCCAAACGTGCTGATTCAATGGAACAACTTTGACTTTGAGTGGGACGTGGCGCTGCGTCCGCTTGGCCCGGCTGGGCGAAATCACCGCTTCTACTCCAATGCGTACTACATGTGGAAAGACAGCAAAACCAAGGATGCCACCTGGGACTATCTCTCCTGGGCGGGCACCGATGGCATGGAGTTCACCGAGGCGGCGGGTGGGTACAACATCCCAGGCTATAAAAAGGTTGCGGACGCCATCTGGGTTGGCAAGAAGACCAACAACATCAATCGCCAGCGCTGGCTGGACGCGGCCAAGGATGGCAAGGCGCAGCCGCTGGTGGTGAAGTGGGACGAGCAGAACGCGATTATCTCCAAGCATCGCGCCGACCTGCTTGACCAGAAGATCAACGCCAAGCTTGCGGTTGAGAGCATCGACAAAGAGCTCACTGCGCTGCACAGCTCATAGATCAACTTCCAGGACGAGGGGCTCAACAATGAAGCTGTGCTTGAAGGCGAAATATGTATCGGAGGACCCGGCCGCGCGGCTGGAGTACTCACGGCAGATGGGGTTCACCGCTACCCAGGAATCGACCAAGTCCGTTCCGACCGCGGTAGAGCGGGGCTGGCCCACGACTGACGAGCTACGGACGCTCAAGGCGCCATTTGACGATTCAGGCATTGAGGTGGTGGCCCTGGAGCCGGTGAAGGAGCCGCTAAAGTCCTGGGTGGATGACACGCCGGAAGGACGCGAGAGCTTTGAGGTGTTTGCGCGTCACCTGGACGCGGCCGGGGCAGCCGGCATCCCAAGCGTCACGCTGCACCCGCCGCTGGACAATCCGCAAAGCGAAGCCGAAGAGGCTGAACAGTTTGAGAAGAATGTGCGCTTCTACGCGAAGGCGTCTGCGCGGGCGCGGGACGCGGGCACCAAGCTGGCGACGCACTCGCCGTACGCATCCCCGTTCAGGGCAGATGGGAGGCGGCATCTCACCAAGCCGCTGTGGGGTGAGAAAGAGTTTGGCGCGCTGTTTGAGGCAGTACCTGACCCCGAGAACGGTCTGATCTACTGCTTTGGGTGTATGCATATGGCCGACGGCGATGGCCTGCGTCAGATGGCGCGGTTCATTGACCGCACGTTCTTTGTCCATGTGCGGGACGTGCAGGAGTACCCGGACGGGAGCTTTGACGAGGTCTTTCCGGGTAAGGGCACGGTGAACCCGGAAGCGGCGATCCGCCAGTTATGGGCAATGGGCTACCGAGGACCGATCACCCCGGAGCACAACCCCATTGTCTACGGCGAAGGCTACAGCGGTCCCATCGCCACGGCCTACTCGGCCGGCTGGTGCCATGCGCTCCTAAAAGAGCTGGCACAGGACGAGGCAGTGCACGCGAACGGCCGCGGCGCCGTCGCGGTCGCGCGCTGACGGCGTAACTCAAGAGCGACGGATGGCCTCCCTCATCCCAAACCTCCCCTGCGTCCCGAGTGGGGATACATCCGGGAGCGGGAGTCCGTGCGCCGCCGCTCATGACTAATTCAGCTAGGCGCCTTCGAAGTAGCGGTCCAGCTCCCAGGCGCTGACTTGACGGCGGTAGGCTTGCCATTCCTGCTCGCGCGCGAGTAGGAGGCGCTCGAAGACGGGGGCGCCGAGAGCGTCACGGATCACAGGGTCCCACTCCAGCTCTTGGAGCGCTTCTCCGAGCGAGGCGGGAAGCACCTCAAGCTGCGATTCGTCGATCAGCGACGCGGCGATGCCATCCGATGGAGCCGGCGCGGCAAGGCTGTTGCGAACACCGTCCAATCCCGCCGCAAGCGCGGCGGCAAGGGCAAGATATGGATTGCATGATGGGTCCGGGCACCGCAACTCTACATGGACGGCGCCGGACGCGCTCTGCGTGCTGCGGTCGTCCGTAGGGGCACGGGAGACACTGATTGCGGACTGCTGGTTCAGGCGTCTCACTTGAGGGCGAGGCACGCGAATAGCGGCGAGGGGGTTAGTGTGGCCCCAAGTCAGGCTGGAAGGGGCGTCAAAGCCGCGGCCAAGGCGCTTATAGGAGTTGACGCTGGGCGCGAGCACGGCGCACATAGCGCGCGCGTGAGCAAGCTGTCCGGCAATAAAAGCGCGGCCCGTGGAGGAGAGACCGTGCTCATCCAACGGTTCGGCAAAGGCGTTGCGCCCGTCCAGGGAAAAAAGCACCTGGGCGAGGTGCAACCCGGAGCCGGCAACGCCCGCGATAGGCTTGGGCATGAACGTAGCGGCCAGCCCTCGTCGTCGCGCAATGAGCTTTACAATATATTTACATGTCGTGATCGCATCGGCAGCACGCATGGCGGGCAGCAGCGGTAGGTCGATCTCGTGCTGGCCCGGGCCAATCTCATGGTGGCTTGCCTCCACCTGAATGCCGAGAGCGGCAAGCGCCTGAACAACCTCGTCCCGGAAGTGGGCGTCGCTTTCGGGAGAGAGATCAAAGTAGCCGCCGCGGTCTGCGGGCGCGCCCATGGTGCTTGAGGCGCCGGTTGCACCCGCTGCGCCCGCTGCATCCGCTGCACCGGTGGCGCCACGCCGGTTGATGGAGGGAGTGCGTGCGTCCGGCTTGCGATGGAAAAGAAAGAACTCTACCTCGGCGCCGGTACGGTATTCATACCCGAGGCTCGTTGCTTCGACGATGGCGCGAGCGAGCACCGCGCGCGGATCGGCAGGGAAGGGTGTCTCGTCCGGCGTCTGGATATCGCATAGGAGGCGCCCGGTGCGCTGGCCGCCCGGCCCCGGCCAGGGAAGGATGCCCCAGGTAGAGAGGTCCGGCCGCAGCAGGAGATCGGTCTCCATGGCGCGGGCCTCGCCTTCCAGCGCTGAGCCGTCGAACCAATGGCCGTGCTCAAGGGTCTTCGCCAGCTGCCGGGAGGGAAGTACCACGCTCTTGAGCGCCCCGGTCACATCGGTGAACTGGAGGTCGATGAACGGGCACGCGCCACCTTCGATCGCTGTCAGGATGTCCGGTGACGTACGAATGTCGGTTGTCATTCGGCGATTAAGAGGGTGTCATGTGGGGTGTTCACCCTCCCCGCAGGCCCGCCAGGAGGCGGGACATGCGGCTAGGTGGAGAGACCGTGGGGACTGGACCAGGATCAAGGACGTGCACGATTGAGAGGGAGACATTATCGCTGCCACCTCGCTCGCATGCGAGTGCGACGAGGCGGTCACACGCTTCGGGGGGAGGACCGGCCAGTGCCGGGACAAGCGCCTCAGGCTCTACTTCGCCCCAGAGCCCGTCCGTGCAAAGGAGGAACCGGTCGCCGGCCCGGACGGCCACGCGCTGGAAGTCTGGGCGCAGCTGAAGGGCGCCGCCCATGGTACGGGTGAGAACGCTGCGCCGGGGGTGATTGTGTGCCTGCTCGGGCGTAATAAGGCGCAGGCGCAATAGCTCGGCAGCCTCGGAATGGTCGCCGGTGAGCTGCGTAAGGACGCCATCCCGCAGGAGATAAATGCGCGTGTCTCCCACGTGGGCGAGGTACGCCTGCCTTCCAAGAAGGACGAGCGCGCTCAGCGTGGTTTGCATGAAGCGCAAGGCAAGGTCGGCTCCGTGGGCCAGATTGAAGACGCGCAGATTGGCTGCTTGTAGTGCTTGACCGAGAGCGTGCTCTATCTGATGCGGCGCGCGTGGTGAGTAATATTCCGCGGCCAAAACGTCTACCGCGGTCTGGCTGGCAACCTCGCCGGCCGCCTGGCCGCCGACGCCATCGGCGACACCAAAAAGAGCGCCGCGGGCCAGCAGGAGCTGCGGGTCTGCCGGCACGTAGGAGAGCAGCGCGTCCTCGTTGCTAGGCCGCACAAGTCCGGCGTGTGTTGCGGTGGCGGCCGCAAACCGTGGGCCGCCTGCCTGGTCCGGGTGTGCTGCGTAGACCGCGAGAGGCACAGGGGTTTTGGGGACTAAGTTGTCCACGCCGTACTCATTCAAGGCATGCAGCGGCGTGGCGGCAACCGCAACGGCACCTCCCACCGCGTGATGGTAGGGCGTATACGGGCGCTGAACTACAGGCGGAATTGACGATCTTTTATGCGCCGCGCTTGTGCAACGTGCCCAAATTCGTGGTTGCGCGCGATGGCGCGAGAATACCGTTACGACCACCATACTCCCCAGCCATGGTCAAGCTTGTTTACAACAATATGGCGCGTGGATGCTTTACAGGCCGAGATACGTTTCACCGCGATTCGACCGACACAAAATTTGTAAAAGGTGGGCGTCTCAAGCGTTGACTTTGTGACGGTACGGTGACAGTTGAAACACACCGTCTTTGTGGGTTCAGAAACTCAGCACTGCGACCGATAGTTGAGAAGGCATGAAAGGGTTTCAGGAAGGCCGTTTCCTAGGAGTGGAAAGGCAAACCTGGACGCGATATGAGGAGAATTTCTCATACCACCCCTGAAGTACGATTGTTTCGAGTACGGTTGTATTTCGTAACGGCACAAGTGGGCAGGAATGTCACGTTTTGGAACGCGCTGCGGTCAAGCAGAAATCGGCCGAACGGCGGATACCGAACACCCTCCTATCCGATGTGCCAGCTAACAGGACCGCCGATACTAGAAACGCGCCGACGGACCGCAGACTAAGAAACGCCGCCACTCCCGGTGAGACCGCCGGGAGCGTAGCTGTTTCGGCCGGTACCGGCTTTCCTCGCAGGTAGTTGCTTCCTCCAAGTGTTGTGTGCTGAGACCTCTAACCCGCTCCCGCGCGCGCGTATCTATACGCGCGTTTTTGCGTTACGCGCGGCCGGTGAGCAGGCACACGAGACACACATGCGGCCGGAAGGTGTGAGCACACCCGCCGGGACGGCGTGCCTGTCAGAGAACCCGACCGGGACGGTGCTGCGTGGATAGGCACGCCGTCCACGTCGAGCGGACATGGAAGCGCCGGATCGCCAAGGCGGTCAAGGGATTTTTCCGCGTCTTGTCGATCATCGCCACGGTGTTCTCTTCTTTCCCACTCACGCTGCTGCCGACCCCGGCAGCGGTCTACGCCGCGGCCAATCCCGCCCCACTGGAAGCACCACAAGAAGCTCCCAACGAGCAAGGCCTACCGACCGCGACGAGCGTTCCGCCCACGTCGGTCCCGGCCACCAACACCGCTGCGCCAGCTGCCACGAACACGACTGGTCCGGCAGCGACCAACACCACGGCGCCGGCGGCGACCGGCACCACCGCACCGGCGGCGACAAATACGTCAGCTCCGGCCGCTACGAACACGGCGCCAGCAGCTACGGCGAGTCCAATCCCAGCGACGAGCACCAGCGCCGCGACCACAGCAACAGCCGTGACCGCGGCGGCTACACAGACAAGTCAAGCAAGCGTAACTCCGGGAGGCACGGCGGCGGCGACTCAGACAGCGGTCGCAACGGCTGCTGCGGCGACATCTGCGACTCCTCAACTGGCAACTACCGCGACCGTTGTGATCACCGGCACACCAACCAGCGTGGCGGATGGAACGCCAACCGCGACGGCGACGAGCACGGCGCCGCCAACGGCCTCGGTGACTGTGCTAGCTACGGCGCCGCCTACCGGGACGGTGGTGTTGACGCCGAGTCCAACCAGCGTAGCGACGGCAAGTCCAACACCGACTCCGAGTCCGTCGCGTCCACCCAGTCCGTCGCCAACGATAACGGCGACCGCGACGGCGACAGCCACCGCGACAGCTACCGCGACCCCCACGCCTGAGGCGTTGGAGGGTCGCATTGCGTTTACGCGGTCTCAGCCGCAGCCTCACCGGAGCTATGAAACCGAATTGACGGTGATCCTGTTTTCCGCTGTGCCGTCAGGTACGGCGTCTCTTGCCGCGTCTAGCACGGCGACGCGGACGGCAACGGTGGCGGCGGGCAATCAGCTCAGCACAGCACGGACGCCGACCGCGACGGTGACGAGCACGGCGTTACTGACGAGCGCCCCGCCTACGGCGCAGCCCATTGTGGTCAAGACTGACACTCGGGGCCGGTTCCGGATTTCGCTGGCTGAGTACGGATTGCCCCCGGGACCCTACAACGTGTACGTCAAGCCGCGGCGAGCCGTGCCGATCTTCATCGCCAACGTCAATCCGGCGTTAGGCGAGATTGACTTCGGCGCGGCGCTGGACGGCGACGTGAACGGGGACGGCGTGCTGGACGAGAAGGACGTGAAGGCAATCGCCGGCGCGTTTGGTTCCAAGACCGGCGATAGAAACTTTGATCCTGACGCCGATTTCAACGGCGATGGCATCGTTAATTTCCAGGACCTTTCGATCCTGTTGGCAAATATCAAGAAGTGGGACAAAGGTCTTCCTCCGGGCCAGGCGAAGAAAACGCCGACGGTGACGGTGACGGGCACACCCACACCCACACCATCGGCGACGCCGACAGTGACAGCCACGCCAACGCCAACACCGACCGGCACGCCCGTTGCCGGTCAGGTGAAGCAGCGCGTCACGCAGGCGGGCGGGCGGGTGGATACGCCGGGCGGCCATGTGATTGACATTCCTGCGGGAGTGTTTGCCGAGGACGTCGACATCGAGTTCGTTCCGCGCAGTGAGCTTGATCCAGGAGAGCTCGAGCTGAAGGGCCGGACGCTCAAGCTCCAGACCGGCGCGCAAGGCGAGATCGTCGGGCCGTTTCACCTTAAAGAGACTTTTGAGCTGACGGCGAAGGCGGCTAGCTCTGGGCGGAGCGTGACGCAGTTCAACGCGCCGCTCAGACTGACGTTGCCTGTGGACATGTACACCACCCGCGGCAAGATAGTGCTGGTCTATCTGGACGTGCTGACCAACGAGTGGATTGAGCTGCCGGGCCAGGTGTACGACCGTGACGCGCGCACCGTGAGCGCCGAGACCGACCACTTCACCGCCTTCGGACAGATTGAGTACTTCGACACCGACGGCGGAAACGCCTCGGCCAATACGCTGGCGGACAGGCTGGTGGACACCACCAAGAGCTGGGTACTTGACCGCTGGTCGCAGTGGACGGTGACGTGCAGCAACTGCGGCGCCGGCAGCACCTCCGAGACGCGCATGATCAAGACGCTGATCAGCGGCACGTATGGCAACGCGAATACCGCTACCACGTTGTTCGTGACGGTCAACTGGACGACCGCCCCGACTACCGGCAGCACCTACGTCATCGGGACGGCGATGAAGGGCGATAACGGCACTGCGACCGGTGGCACCCGGCCGGCGACGGCGTGCCCGGCGGCGCTGCTTGCGATTCAATCCACATGCACGAGCTCGCTGTCAGACAGCAGCAAGAACTGGGTGGAGAACCAGTGGTTCGGACGGACGGTGACGCTGCTCACGGGGACCGGCGCTGGACAGACAGCGTACATCGATGGCAACACCGCCACCGCTCTTTCGGTGAAGCGGCGGGTCACGGGTGCGCAAGACTGGACGACCGCGCCAGCCGCGGGCACGACGTACATCATCAACCCGGCGGTGCCGGGATCTGACGTTCCTGCCTACGGACCAAAACTGTTCGCGGAGGGCTTCAGGGAGACCACGGCGAACGGCGCCTTCAACCCCTGGCACCGGCTAGGCACCGCCATTACCAACTTCATAGCGGTGGGATCGACCACGGCCGTTGACGGCATCATCTCGATGCCGCAAGACGGCATGCTGATCCTCAAGAACAGCGACAACTACAAAGGCGACATCACCATTGTCTTGCCGATGCTCAAGACCAACAGCTCGGGCAACGGCATTGGCGGCATTGTGTGGGGCTATCAGGGGCCAACGGCGGATGCCTCTACCGGCGCGTTCGGCGGCTCGTACCCCAAGTACTTCTCGCTTGGCAAATACAACAACAACTCAAGCTCGTCACAGGCGCGCTACTTCTTCGACGCGTGCAGCGGCATTACGTGCAATCACGACACCGGCGGCAACGTCACGACGCTGACGAACGCGTGCACGTGGTACACGCAGAATGCGCTGGATGGCTCGCAGATCGCCACCGGCGCGGGGTGCGAGATACCGGCCGGCAGCGCGGTGGGCACAGACAACAGTTCTTGGAACTGGCTCGAAGTGAGCATCACAGCTCATCCAACGCTCGCGAATGTGTTCGTCTTTGAGATGCGCCGGTATGAAGACACCACCAACGGCGCGCTGCCAACGGCGCGTAAAGCCTTCCCGTCCGAGCGCATCGTCTATACCACTGGCGCTAACGAGTACAGCGGTGGCAAGATCGGCGTGTTCAAGCCCACGTCGGGCGGGTGGGACTTTGCGCGGCCGCAGCCGGTGGGACTCTTCCCTGGCTCTTTCACCACCTGTATGGAGGAGACGTACCCCTTCACCCGGTCCGACTGCGTCAATACGTCGAATTCGCTCGGCAAGCCGGGCATCGTCTGGGACAGCATCACCGTGCCGCCTACCGGGACGGTCGGGATCAACAAGACGATGCAGGTGTATTCGGGCGATCCGACCTATCACGGCTTTGCCTACGAGACATTCCAGACGCCAGCCTCGCTCGGTACTAATTACTCGGTGCAGGCGACGATCAAGACCTGCGCCGGCATCAAAGCGACGCAGGCCTGCGTAACTGGTGCACTTGGGGCCGGCACAACGGGAACCGTCAATACAGGTGGCGCGGGCACGCTGACCGTTACCGGGACACCGTGGACCGCCGGGCAGTGGGTGGGACGCGCAGTGGTTATTACCTCGGGCGCGCAGAGCGGGCAGACGGGCATTATCACGGCCAGTACCACCAATTCGCTGACGTTTACGGCGGCAACTGCGCCACTGACGGGACTGGCGAGCGCACCCGCCGGACAGACCTTCACTATTACGTCGGCCGCGGGCTACAGCAGCACGTCAAGCGCCATTACCGGCGGCACGGCAACGACGCTGACCGTCGCGGGTACGCCATGGACGGACCAGGGCAAGTGGGTCAACAAGACGGTGTACCTGGTGAATGCCACCGCCGGCTGGTACGCGCAAGGGACGATCACGGGGAGCGGCACCAACACGCTGACAGTGGCGAGCGGTTTCAGCTCCACGGATGACTCGGGTAATGTGACGGCCACGTCCGCCGCCGCCTCCACCAACCTCACGGCGTCCGGCGAAGCGTGGACTGCCAATCAATGGGCCGGTAAGACGGTGACCATCTTGAGCGGCAGCGGGCAGGGCCAGACACGCACCGTGTCATCTAATACCGCCACCACCCTCACGGTGAGCGCAGGCTGGACCCTGGGCATCGACTCCACCAGCACATTTGCGATCTGCTGCACGGCGCGCACGCCGGACGCAAATACCGCCTACTTCATTGCACCGGCGGCGAATGTGCGCGTTACGGACCCTGCCGGTACCAGGGTCTACGGTTTGACCGGTCCGGGCATCGGCGCGGGCGCCACCGCGTGTCCTGAGGACACCAGCAGCTGGCAGAGCTGCTCGGGCCTGGTGTTTGTCCCGGCCGGCACCACGGCGCAATTACGACTCTCGCTTGATCGTGGAGTTGGCACGGCGAACTTCGACGAAGCGACGGTGAGCACTCGTCCGTCGGTGATCATCTCAAACATTGATGGCACGAATACGCCGACCGTGGCGTATAAGCGTTCCGCCAGCACGCTCGCCATGTCCTTCACCTATGGCGAGCTCAACCCGGAACGCTACCTCTACGAGATTACGACCACCACCGGCACGACGGCGCTGAGTTTCCTCGACACGAACTACAGCAACTTCCCGGGTCCTGGTCCTGGCCCGGTGACGCGCACGGCGGACTCGCTCGTCACGCTGAGCGAGGGCGTCTACAACTTGAAGGTCACGTTGACGAACCTAGCGAGCTTCACCGGGTCCGACATAGAGACCAACTCGCTCGTTATTGACAATACCGCGCCGACAATCACCGTGACCACGCCGTCGCCCGATCCCGCGCGAGCGGTGCCGGTCTCGTTCACGGTGACCTATGCCGACACGCTCGGCACGGCGAACACGAACTCTGGCTTCAATTTCACCGCCCTTCCCACAGTAACGGTGCAGCAGACTGGCGCCTCGGCGAGCCCGGCGACAGCTACATCGTGCTCGCCGGCCGTGCCAACGGTGCCAACTTCCACCCACCCGATGTGGCCAACTAGCGTGGTATGCGTGTATTCCTACACGCCCACCACCAATGCCGGCTATGCATTTGACGGTACGGCGACGATCACCGCGAACGTGACCGACGTCGCGGGGAATGTCGCGCCAGCGCGGACAACGACCTTCACGGTAGATACACAGCCACCTACCGCGACCGTCAGCGTGTCGCCAAACCCGGCGAAGGCGGGGACAATAACCGTCACCGTCACGGGCTCTGACTTGCGGTCGGGCGTTAACGCTGCGCCAACCGCGGCCGTCACGCTGCCGAGCGGCGCTCTGGCGACTCAGACCGGTGGCCCCACATGCACGATTGGCGGCACGGCGGTGCCGCCCGCGACGTTCCCCGCCGCTGCCGGTGCGAGCGTGGTCTGCACGTTCACATTCACCGTTCCATCTGGTGAGAACGGCAATAGCGCGACCGCCGCTTCAACGTTCATTGATCGCGCCGGCAACAGCGGCGCGGCGAGCACGACGTTCGTCGTAGATACCACGCTGCCAACACTGGCAATCCTGAACCCACTCAACGGCGTGACGTTCAACGCCACCACGGTGCAGACCATCTCAGGCAATGGTGGTCTAATGAATGGCACAGCGACGGATGATCGGGCGGGATTTCCGATGTACGTTACCGGCTGCGTAACACCACGACGGGGCAGTATTGGGACCCTGCATCTGGCGCCGCCGGCGCCTGGGGGGCGACCGACCCGGTCGTGACGCTCACGACGAGCGTCACGACCAGCACACCATTCCTTACCGCGACCTGGTCTATCCCCACAGGCACGCCAACGACGGGTCGTGGACCATTCTGCAACAGCACGGCGACGTGCCTGGCGTTATGGGGTGACGGCACCTTCACGCTAGAGGGGCTGGCGGTAGACCGTGCCGGCAACATCGGCACGGTGGTCACGCACACCTTCATCGTGGACTCGACGCCGCCGACGATCACGATTACGGCGCCGGCCGTGAACGCTATCCATCGCGCGGGGGTGGCGACGATCACCGTCACGATCACAGACGCCACCAGTGGCATAAGCGTGGCACCCACGGTCACTGTTGACCAGCTTAACGACGCGGCGAATGTGCAGACCGCCACCTTCGTGAGCTGCACACTGCCCGGCGGCACGTCGTTCTCTGGCCCCACGTATCCGACGACAGCCACATGCACCTACACCTACAGCGTCCTCGCGTCGGGCGTAGCGAGCGGCGATAACACGGCTTTGATCACCGCGACGGGCAACGACCGGGCGGGTAACCCCGGCGCAAACGCGACGCAGACGATCCTGGTTGACACACTGGCACCGATCGTCGTCAACACCGCTCCCACGAGCGGCGCGATCACCAACGGCACGCCAACGCTGTCGGTGTCGTCAAGCGATCCTGCCAAGAATAGCTACGCCAGTGGCGTCAACACCGTTCAGTTCTACACCTCGCCGGACGATGGTAGTGGCACCGGTGCCGGCGGTATGACGCCAGGCGCCCCCACCGGCGTATTGACAAGCCGTGGCAGCGTGACGCCTGGAGGCACGACCGCGACGACGACGTACTCCATCACGCCTGCGCTTGCGGACGGGCTGTACTGGTTCGTTGGCGTCGCCACAGATGTGGCCGGCAACGTGGCTACCTCTACCGCCACCGCCTTCTTCGTTGATACCGGCGCACCGACGATCAACTGGACGGTGGTGACCGGAACCCTGGGACAGAACGGCTGGTACACGAGCACGGTGGGCGTCGCCTTCACGTGCTATGACCCACTCTCCGGTATTGGGACCGCCGGGTGCGTCTCCACGGGAAGCAACGGCGTGTCGCTCGGCTCTACGGGTCCTTCTAATGGAGGCGTGGCCGTCACCAGCATCTACTCCATCACGACCGACACGACGACCGCGGGTGTCACCACCAGTGGCACCGCGACCGATAAGGGCGGCAACAGCGCCACTACTACCAGTGCGGCAATCAAGCGCGACACGGTACGGCCGGTGTCCTACATCCGAACGGTGGGCAACGAGAACCCTGGGCACCTGGGCACCTTCAACGCCGGTGATCTGACCGCCAACCTGGCGAACATCACCGGGAATGCGTACGACGCGACCAGTGGGATTGAGTACGTCTCTATCACCCTGGTACGCAACACAGATGGGTGGTACTGGAACCCAGCGGGTGCCGGTGCATGGCAAGCTGCGCCCGCCACGATCACCACGGTCGTGACGTTTGCCTCGCCGACGAGCACCTGGACGACGACGGGCGCTGGCGCGTGGCCGAGTGGCGTAGGGGCATTGGGCGGGACCACAGGGTGGGCGCCGAGCACCTACACGGTGAAGAGCTACGCGAGTGACTTAGCCGGCTGGACGGAGCTGACGCTATCGGTGACGCCAGCAACCAACACCAACCACATCACCTTCAGCGTGGATGCCACCGCCCCGACGGGAACTCTGGCGATTACGTGTCCCAACGTCGCGCCTAACGTGCAGTGCGTCAACGGCGTCTACTACTCCAACAGCACGACGCTGCCGCTGGTGCTGACAGCATCCGATACAAACAGCGTCACGCACTTCCGGGTTGGCAACAGCGCCGTAGGTGGCGACACGACTGCCGCACGGATTGATGCCGACGCTGGAACGATCACCGCTTTCACGACGCCGGGCACGAGCGTCTCACAGAACGTGAGCTACACGCTCAACCCGGTCAGCACCGACGGTGTGTACGTCATCGCTGTCGAGTACAAGGACAGCTTTGACAACTGGTGCTGCGCGGATCTGGCGGCGCCGCACGTCAACCAGACGCCGGTGACGGTAAGCGTGGTGCTGGACATCACACCGCCAAGCTTCACGGTCGTGAGCGCCACGCCGGACCCGGCGGGCCGGCCGGGTGGCGTGCTGGACACGGTGCGGATCATCGTGCGGATGTTCGACCTGACGTCGGGCATCGGCACGGCACCCACGGTGACGGTGACCCAGGCGAGCGGTACGCCCACGGTGCGCCCGACGACGTGGGTGAGCTGCACGGCGGCGCTGACGGCGCCCGGCGGCAACCCGTCGGCGGCGCCGATTGGTGTGAATACGTACGTCGAGTGCTCGTACGACTACACGATCACTTTCGGTGAGGATGGCATCGCGGTTATCAACGTCGGGGGGGTGGACCGCGCGACGAACTCTGGCAGCACGACGGGCAGCTTCCTGGTAGACACCTTGCCACCGGCCATCATCCCGTCGGCGATGGCCGGCGCCAGCGTGTACGCGGCGAATACGTGGACCAACCAGACGGTAACTGTCTCCTTCACCTGTACCGACGCCGGGCTCGGGGTGAAGCAGTTTGGGTGCGCGATTGACACCGGCAACTCGAGCGGTGGCGCGGCGGGCGCTGCGACACCTGCGGCGGCGGGTGGTGTGGCAGGCGGGGTCTCGGTGACGGCGACCTACACCATCTCGACCGATACCCCGGTGGCGGGTGTCTCGGCAGCGGGAATCGCCACCGACAAGTCGAACAACTTCGCGACGGCCAGCTTTGGGCCGGTAAAGGTAGATAAGACTGTGCCACTGATCACCGGCGCGGTGACGAGCGGCACGCTGGGGAACAACGGCTGGTACACAAGCGACGTCATCATCAGCTTCACCTGCACGGACATGCTGTCCGGTATCGCAGCGGCGCCGGGTGGGTGTGTGGCGACGGGTAGCGCGACTTTGGGCAGCGCGACGGCGCAGGCGAACGCGGGACCGATGGCGGCGGGTGCGTCCACAACGAGCACGTTCATCTTCAGCCAGGACACCAGCAGCGCAGCGGCTGATGGCACGGCGACCGACCAGGCGACCAACGCCAGCACCACCAGCGTCACCATCAAGCGCGACACGACGCGTCCGGTCTCGCAGGTCAACACGGTGGGGAACGACAACCCCGGACACCTGGGCACATTCAACGCGGCGGACCTGGCGGCGGGGAACCTGAACGCGGTGACCGGGACGGCATACGATGCCACGAGTGGCATCGAGTACGTCAGCATGACGCTGGTGCGCAACGCGGACGGCTGGTATTGGAACCCCGCTGGGGCCGGTGTGTGGCAGTCCACCGCGGTCACCATCACGACGCTGCTCGGCGCCGTGGCACCGACGCGCACGTGGAGTAGCTCGGGACCGGGGATCGCGTGGCCGAGTGGGGTAGGCGCTGTGGGCGGGACCACGGGGTGGGCGCCTGGCATCTACACGGTGAAGAGCTACGCATCCGACTTTGCCGGGCTGCAGGAGCTTGCGCCATCGGTGACGCCAGCAACCAACACCAACCACATCACCTTCAGCGTGGATGCCACCGCCCCGACGGGAACTCTGGCGATTGTCTGCCCGAGCGCGACCCCTTCGATCACATGCGTTGGTGGCGTGTACTACGCCACTGGGGCCAGCATCCCGCTGACTCTTACCGCGACCGATACGAACAACGTCACGCATTACGCGCTCGGCAATAGCGCGCGCAACGGTACTGAGACCCAGGCTGTCAGCGGCGCGAATGGCGCTGATGTCGCGCGTGGTACAGGTGGCACGGGCTTCACGACTCCCGGCACCAGCGTCTCACAGAACGTCACATACACCATCGCTGGTGTCACGGGTGACGGCGTGTACTACATTGCGGTGGAGTACAGGGACAGCTTCGACAACTGGTGCTGCGCCAATCAACTTGCGCCGCACGTCAACCAGACGCCGGTCACCGTTTCGGTGATCCTGGACGTGACGCCGCCTACCTTCACGGTGGTGACGGCGACGCCGAACCCGGCAGGACAGACGGCAGGCGTCGGCAACATCGTCACCATGACAGTGCGGGGGTATGACATCACCTCGGGCCTCGGTGTGGCGCCGAGTGTCTCGGTGACGCAGGCCAACGGCGGCGTGCTTACCTACGCCAACTGGGTGAGCTGCACGCCGGCGCTGCCGGGGCCAGGCAGTGCGCCCGCGGCGGCGCAGCCGGGCAACGTTGGCGTGGATCAGAATGTGGACTGCACGTACACGTATCAGGTGGTGATCGGTCAGGATGGGAACGCGCTGATCGACGTCAAGGGCTACGACCGCGCCGGGTGGCTGGGAACGGTCACCAGCACGTTCCTTGTGGACACGGTGGCTCCAGTCATCACACCCTACGCGAAGAAAGCAGACGGCACGGCGTACACCGCGAACTCATGGAGCAACCAGGTAGTCACGGTCTACTTTGACTGTATGGACGCTGGGGTGGGGTTGGACTCGGCACCGGAGGGGTGCCGCATCTCGCCTACGCAGACGGGCGGCACGGCCGGCGCGGTGATTGGGTCCCTCCCGGCCGCCGGTGGCGTCACCGTGAGCGCGCCGTACACCATCTCCAGCAATACCGCACCGGCCGGGATCACCGTCACCGCGACCGCGCGTGACAAGTCGCTGAATGTGACGACCGCGGCCTTCGGCACGGTGCGCGTAGACCTGACGGCGCCGAGTATCACGTGGGCGATCACGAGTGGCACTCCAGGCAGCAACGGCTGGTATATCAGCGCGACCACCGCCAGTTTTACTTGCTATGACGCGCTGTCCGGCATCGCCGCCGTTGGCTGCGTTGCCACCGGCTCGGCGGTCTACGGCTCGGCATCCGGCCAGAGTCCGGCTGGCAACCAGGTAGGCGGCGTGAGTGTGACCGATACATTCACTATCACCTCCGATACGCCGTTTGCCGGGATTGCGCTGACCGGCACGGCAACCGACCAGGCAGGAAACAGTACGCCCACGACGACGGTGGCAATCAAGGTGGACCTGACGCGTCCTGGATCGCGCGTCACGGAGGTGGGTACCGACGCCGACGGGATTGACCATCTGGAGACGTTCAACGCCAGCGAAATTGGCGCGGGTGTGCTGGATCAAATCGCCGGCGACGCGACCGATGCGAACAGCGGCGCTGCAAGCGTGGTGATCACGCTGATGCGTGACGACAACCGCTTCTGGAATCCCGGAACCAAGACGTGGGATGCCACCCCGGTGAGCATCACCACCACGCTGGCGGGAGCGCTTGCGGCGGGCACTCGGACGTGGCAGACGCTTGATGCCTTACCTACCCGCACGGTGAGCAGCGGCGACGGCTGGCAGGCCGGAACCTACACCGTGAAGTCCTACGCCACCGACGCCGCGGGCTGGACTGAGCTGGCGCCCGTTGGCGTACCCGCAACGGACACGCACTGGGTCACCTTTGAGGTAGATGCGACGGCGCCGACCGGCACCGTGGCGGTGGTCTGCCCGACCGCAAACACGACGTGCGTTGGCACGACTATATATACGAAGAGCCTGACGGTGCCGCTGGCGCTCACGGCGGTGGACACGCACCACAACGTAACGCAGTACCGCCTCGGAAACGGCGCCAATGACGCCACCGCCCAGAGCGCCGCGACCGGCGCTGTGGCGACCGACTTTGCGAGCGCCGGCCTCTCGATAGCGCAATCGCCGGTGAGCTTCGTCCTTTCCGGCACCACGGGTGATGGCGTCTACATCATCGCGGCCGAGTACAAGGACAGCTTTGGCAACTGGTGCTGCGCCAATCTGAGCAGCCCTAACGTGAACCAGACCGCGGTGACGACCACAGTTGTGTTGGATCAGACCGTGCCGACGTTCACGGTGGTTACGGCCAATCCAGATCCCGCAGGGGCGCCGTCGGGCATTGGGCAGGTGGTCACCATCACCGTCACGGGCTTTGACCGTACCTCGGGTCTGGGCACCGCGCCGACGGTGACGGTGACGCAGGCCGGAGGCGCCGCGGCGGGGAACGCCGCGCTCGTACCCGGCTCCTGCACCGAGACACTTGCTAACCCGGGCGCTAATCCCGTGGCGGCGCCGGTGGGCGTGAATGTCATCGTCACCTGCTCCTACACCTACACGGTGCTTTCGGTGATCGGGACGTATGACGGCGCCGCGACAGTCTCGGTCACGGGACTAGATCGCGCAGGCAACCCCGGTAGCGCTACCGGCACGTTTGTGGTGGACACTACGCCACCCGTCATTGTGGCGACGGCGAACCTTGTCACCGCGGCGGGAGCGCCGTATACCGCTGGTACCTGGACCAACCAGACGGTGG
>Ga0136611_10000207_pt1 | contig 36388 bp, 35 predicted proteins | sample AntDrymUQ2232306_2_FD_106645 | JGI IMG/M metagenome (GOLD analysis project Ga0136611, IMG submission 106645) | Polar desert sand microbial communities from Dry Valleys, Antarctica - metaG UQ223 (23.06) | ecosystem: Environmental > Terrestrial > Soil > Desert | place: Antarctica: Dry Valley...
AACGCTATCAGCTATTTTAATAGCCATGATACCGGCGTGGAGCTGCTGGTGATTACCCGTGGTGGCGGCAGTGCCGACGATTTAGCAGCTTTTAGTAGTGAACTAGTGGTGCGGGCAATTGCCGCCAGCCGGTTGCCGACGCTGGTGGCTATCGGTCATGAAATTGATACCTCGCTGGGTGAGTTGGCAGCCGATGTGCGGGCCAGTACGCCCAGCAATGCGGCCGAAATAATGGTGCCGGACAGGCGTACGATTAAACTGGAGCTAGTTGCAGCCAAGTTGCAGCTGGGGTTGGTTATCAACCAGCGAGTTGAGTTGTTGGCTGACCGGTTGCAGCAGGATAATTTGGCGCTTCATACGGCTATCGATAAGCTACTGGCCGCCATTAGCCAGTCAATTCAAGCCAAAGCCGCTTTACTGCAAGCTCTTAGCCCCACCAGCGCCTTGCAACGCGGCTACGCCATGATTCGTCAGTCTAGTAAAACTATCATGCGGGCGGCTCAACTAACAGAAGGCCAGACCGTCAGAATAATACTGCACGACGGCCAAGCCGATGCCACAATTAGCCGGATTAAGTTACAATAAGGATTATATGAAAAAAGTTGATTATCAAACGCTCAGGCTTGAGCTGGACCAAATATTAGAGAATTTGGGGCAGGATGAACCGGATATCGAGCAGGCGATTAAACAGTATGAGCGGGGCATACAACTGGTCAAAATGTGCGAAGAGTATGTCAGTGATGCCCGCAATCGGGTTGTGGCTCTCAAACAGCAGCTAGACAACTAATAATATTTATAGTATAATACTTGTATGAGCCGACCAGATGCCCGTTTCGACGCCTGCTGTGAACCTGACAGCGCCCAAGCTGAGCCAAGACGCTTAATCTCTGGAGCAACATTACTATTATCGGCGTTTGCGGCTGGGGTAATGGCTAGTGGGCCGCTACAGCAGTACGTTTCTAATTTGGACAATTCAGCCGGCCAACCGGCTCCAGACAATGATAGCCAAGTTTCCGAGCAATATCAGCGAGGGACATACCAAGAGATTGACCCGGCTATCGCCGCCGCCGCTACTGTTCAGATTGAAACCAGCTGCGATTTTGATAAGGCCGATGACGATCCTGAGCCCGTGGCCATCAGTGAGGGTACCGGGGGTATTTACAATGTTGATAGAAAAATAATGCTGGGAACGGTAGCCCATGTCGCGGTAGTCACATACGGCCTGCCTTCAGAAAGACCTTGTCTGTTTGAGGTCACAATTAATCCTGCCCAAGGCCGTACAATAAGCTTCAGACTGCCAGACGATGCCTTTGAGCCTAGTTACGGCCGCCGGGCAAAGTTGGCGGCGACCAGAGACCAACCGGCGTTCGCGGCATTACCAGAAGCCGCGGCCCAAAAAGTAGAATCGGCCATTGCGGCTAACCAAATCAAGCCGCTTGTTATGAGCGATAGCACGCCGCCGGACGGCCAATTCATAGCCCGGCTTGCCGGGTCGGCTGGCCCCGATCAACTCGATTCTAAATTTTCGGTTGGGCGAGTGTCACTAGCATTTGAATCCGATAATCAAATAGAGTTTAGGGCCAAAGCCAATTCTAATGTTTGTGACGGCAACAGTGGGTCGGCCTTACTGGTACCGATTGACGGCGTTGCCAGCAACCGGGCTATAGCAGTTATCAGTTTGACCGTCGGACCGGCCAATGAGCTCTGCGCGACCGAGGGGGTGGCCCATAGATTCTATGAATAGCTGGGATATATTGTTTTTATTAGTGGTGATTGGGCTAGGTTTGTTTGGCTACGTGATTGCTTTTGGAGCGCCATACCTGCCAACACTCAAACCGCAAATTTCGCAGGCTTTAAAGCTGATTGATCTTAAGCCCGGTCAGAAATTGTACGAACTAGGCAGCGGTGACGGCCGGGTGGTGCTGGCTGCCGCGAGAGCTGGGATGACGGTGACCGGGTATGAACTTAACCCGATTTTAGTGTTGCTGGCTAATTACCGGTTACGGCGGTACCCTAACGCCAATGTTAAACTGAGTAACTTCTGGAAGGTGAATTTAGCCGACGCCGACGGCATATTTGTTTTTCTTTTACCGAAATACATGACCAAGTTGGACAATAAAATTATTCATGACTGCCGTAAACCGGTCAAATTAGTCAGTTTCGCCTTTGAAATCACTACTAGAAAACCAACCAGGACGGCAAATGGATTATTCAGATACGATTACTCATAACGACTACTTATAAGCTTGCCATAGCGGCTAATATCTAATAACATAACCAGTATGGATCCTAATCAACAACCAGGAGGAGGGCAGCCGGCTTACGGCCCAGCAACCACTCAACCACCCCAATACGGGCCGCCCGGCGCTCAATACGCCCAGCTGCCCCCTCCCAAATCATCTGGCAGGGGCAAATGGATTGCCTCACTGGTAGTCACAATCTTATTACTGTTTGGAGCGATCGGCTTTGGGGTTTGGGCTTACTTGGGCCGTCAAGATTTCAAATTTAATAGTGACAAAAAAGTAGCCGCGGCCGTCGATATCGCCAAACAACAGGAATCCTCGGCCAAAGACAAAGAATTTATCGAAAAAGAAAAGAACCCTTTAACTACCTACATATCATCCGACACAGTCGGTACAATCAAACTTTTTTATCCCAAAACTTGGAGCGTCTATATGGATGAATCAGGCAGTGGCAACCTGCCTTTGAGCGGATTGATGCACCCCAAGTTTGTGCCTGGCTTGCAATCTAAAACTGCTTTTGCTTTGGAAGTAAAGGTCAACAACCAAAATTATGCCAACATGATGCGCCAGTATGAAAGCAAGTCCAAATCTGGTTTGGTAACGGTAACGGCTTTTAGGCTGGCGAATGTCCCAGATGTGCTAGGATCGCGAGTCGATGGTGAAATCAACAATAGTCAGCAAGGCGCGATTGTTCTCTTGCCCCTGCGTGACAAAACAATTACCATTTCTACGCAGTCGCAGCAGTACAAAGGGGATTTTGACAACATTATCCTACCCAATATGACTTTTGTGCCTTAACCGCATATTTATTGTATATTTACGAGGCAGTGCTATACTCATAAGTACAAGAGTTGGCAGGGGGAATAATGGTGATAAGCGTGGATTCCGGGTCGCAAGAAAGATTATTGCGAGCGTTGGCTGAACAAATAAAGTTACCATTGATTCAGATTGCCCGCCAGGCGGAGCTATCCCAATTGACCTGCTCGGACAAGGCGTTAAAGTCGATTGAGTACACAGCCGATATGGCAATACGCTTGATTGACAGTTATTTATTGAGTATTCATTTGCAAACTCAAGCCAGTCTGGAGCTGGAACCAGTCTCGGTCGGCGCCATATTGCAGGATACCGCCCACCGGCTTGACAGATTAGCTAAAGAGTATAATTGCACATTGGAGGTCCATCTAACTGGCCGGTACGAGCCGGTTATGGCTAACCGTCAAAGCTTGGAAGCCGCTTATACTATGTTGGGCTACGCTTTTATTGAGTCGGCCCCGCCGGTGGCCCTCAAGCACCAGGTCATATTAGGCGCCCATCGCAGCCAGAAAGGCGTGGTAGCTGGTATTTTTGGTACGCAGCCCGGTTTAAGCGCCGATGCCTTCCGGCGGGGTAAGGCTATTTTCGGGTCGTCTCGCCAAGGCTTGCCAGCTGTGTCGTCGGCCAGCGGTGCCGGTATATTCCTGGCCGAATCGTTGTTAAAAAGTATGGAAACTCCGCTACGCCAGTCCCGTCACCGCAAGTGCGGCGGCTTGGCCGCAACCTTGCTGACTAGTAAACAGCTTCAGCTGATTTAAGCCATGAAACGCGTTCTGCTGATTGAACCCGACAAACCATTATCGGACATCTACCGCTCGGTTTTAGTATCGGACGGCTATACGGTTGATGCCTGCGCCCACGCCCAGGACGCCGTCCACGCCGCTGACGATAACCGACCCGATATAGTGGTACTGGAACTGCAACTGGCGGCTCACAACGGGATTGAGTTTATATATGAGTTTAAATCATACACCGAGTGGCAGGATATACCGATTGTCGTCCATAGCATCATACCGCCGGCTGCCTTCGGCATGAACCCGCGGATGCAGCGGCTCTGCGGGATCAAACACTATTTGTACAAACCAGCCACTTCACTCAAGCGTTTGCGCCGAATAATTTTAGAAACCGATCTGGCCGCCCTGGGCACGACCTAATTAATGCGCAACCAAGTTGTGACGCCGGCCATTGTGCTATCACGCATCGATTACCAGGAAGCCGACCGCATCCTGACTATTTTGACGCCGAGCAACGGCAAGGTCCGGCTGATTGCCAAGGGTGTCCGTAAGCCCAAATCTAAACTAGCTGGTGGGATTGAATTGTTTAGTACCAACGACGTCACGTATTTGCCCAGTTTAAGGAGTGAGCTACACACTCTTGTCTCTAGCCGGTTGCTTAATAATTATGGCGATATTGTTAAAGACATCCAGCGGACAATGTATGGCTACGAACTGTTAAAACGGATTAACCGGGCAACCGAAGACAGCCCGGACGAAGCATTTTTTGATTTGCTGCAAATCGGGTTGGAAAGCCTCAACAATTTGTCATTGCCGACTGAAATTATTGAACTGTGGTTCAGCATGCAATTGCTGAGAATTACCGGTCACACCCCAAACTTTGGGACCGATGTTGACGGCCAAAAGCTAATGGTTGACAGCGAATATGTATTTCAACACGAGGCAATGGCTTTTGAATCAACGGCTGACGGCCCATTTACTGCCAATCACATAAAAGTTTTGCGCTTGAGTGTGGCGGCCAACCAGCCGGCAGTGCTGGCGCAGGTGGCTGGGGCAGGGGTGGTGATCCAAGCTTGCACTGGGTTGGTGCAGTCGATTTTGGGGAATTATGTTAGGGTTTAACCTCTAATTTTAACTAAAAAATAATCCCTTGTTGCAACATAAGTTATAATGCCGGCATGCTCCAATACGATTGGGATACCGAAATAGCACCCTATTTGCACACTATTACAAATGTGGTAGGTGGGTTCACGTTGGCCAAACGGGGTGTAATTACCATCGCCGACGGGTCAAAAGTGTTTGTTAAAATTGCCACCGAAGAGCAGACCGAAAAATGGCTAGCCAAAGAAATTGACGTGTATCAAACCTTAAACGGCGCCGGCTTTGAATATATACCCCAGCTGCTAGCTCATAACACTAAAAAAACGGCGATGGCAATTACTTACTTGGACGGAGCAAGTTTTGAAAATGTTTGGGACGAAGCTAAGCTGGCTGCCGTAATTACTGCCCAGGAAAATCTCAAAAAGTATAAATACTTGTTTTTGAACAATCCGGTTTACAAATTGAATAATGATGATCTGGGCATTCGATGGGATCGATTACTCGAAGGGCCCAACCTGGAACATCTAAATGATAAGTTAGCCAAACTCAACTCAAAGCTTCAGGCTAGTTATTCTCAAATAAAAAGCTATGCTCAGGCCCAAACTGGCTGGAGCCTCAGTGAAGATACTTTAATTCATGAAGATATTAGGGCCGATAATTTTGGATACGATGCTTCCACCAAGACTGGCAAATTAGTTGATTGGAACTGGCTGGCTATAGGTGATGAGTCACTTGATATTACCGGCTTGTTTGTCAGTGTGCATAAAAGTGCTTTTAAGCCATATGATATTTATCCTGACAAATATAATTCTCAAACCGTACTGTTTTTAATTAACTTCTGGTTGTTGGCATTACTAGATTGGAATATGGAATCGGAGCCTCAGCAATGGAAGCTTAGGCTTAGCCAGGCCGAAAGTGCGGCATTATGCATCCAGCTATACCACAGTCGTGTATAATCCTAACTAACTATGAGCCGCACCGTCACCATGGAAGACATCACCAGTTTATGTAAGCGCCGCGGCTTTGTGTTCCAGGCGTCGGAGATTTACGGCGGATTGGCCGGCTTTTGGGATTATGGCCCCCTAGGCGTGGAGTTGGCCAATAATATCAAGCAAGAGTGGTGGAAGGCGATGGTTCGCAATCACGATAATATTTTTGGGATTGACGGGGCCATTATCCAAAACCCTAAATTATGGGAAGCCAGCGGTCACGTGGCCGGCTTTACCGATCCGCTGGTGGACTGCAAAAACTGCGGCGCCCGCCACCGGGCCGACCATTTAGCCGGCACCGATTCAACCGATTTGGTTGAACTAAAAGAATTATTAGCCGGCAAGGCCTGCCCAACTTGTGGCAAAAAACAACTGACCGAACCGCGCTTTTATAACATGATGATGAAAACCTGGGTCGGGCCAATTGAGGACGACTCCAGTCTGGCATACCTGCGGCCCGAGACGGCTGGCTCAATTTTCACCAACTACGAAAACGTCCGTGAAACTATGCGAGCCAAGCTGCCGTTTGGTATTGCCCAGATTGGCAAGGCGTTTCGCAACGAAATATCGCCGCGTGATTTTATATTCCGGGTCCGCGAGCTGGAGCAGATGGAAATGCAATATTTTATTGCCCCGTCTCAGCAGGCCGAAGTCTACGAACAGTGGCGCCAGTTCGCCTGGAACTTTTTGATTGAGCAGCTGGGTATAGATGAGAGCAATTTGCAATGGCACGAGCACGACGAAAAAGAACGGGCTCACTACGCCTCGGCCGCCCACGACGTTTACTTCAATTATCCCCAAGGCTTTAAGGAACTGTGGGGCACCCATAACCGGACCGACTTTGACCTCGGCAACCATATGCGGGTCAGCGGTAAGGACCTGCAGTATTTTGACGAAGTTACCCGTGAGCGCTTTTTGCCATACGTCATCGAGTCATCGGTTGGCGTTGGCCGGATGCTGGTAGCGGTACTAACGGACGCTTACACCGTCGAGGAAATCAACGGCGAAAGCCGAATTGTCTTAAAACTGGCCAAACACCTAGCACCGTACCGGGTGGCAGTCAGCCCGTTACTCAAAAATAAACCCGAGCTGGTCGCCAAAGCTCGTGCCATCTACGCCAGTCTGAAAAAAGATTACGGCAACGTTATGTGGGACGACAACGGCAACATTGGTAAACGCTACCGCCGCCAAGACGAAATTGGCACGCCTTTTTGCGTAACCATCGATTTTGATACACTCGAAGACGATACCGTAACGGTCCGCAACCGTGATACTACCCAGCAGGAGAGGGTGAGTTTGACAGATCTGAACCAATACCTCAATTGATGATTATTTACTACACTGACGGCAGTTGCGAACCCAATCCCGGCAAGGGCGGCTACGCGGTTATCAAAGATATGAAGCCTCACATTTTAGGTAACGATCCGACGATGGACCTGACTACCAACATTAGAATGGAGGGCTTCGCCATTATTGCCGCCCTCCAAGACGCCGCCGGCGAGCCCTGCGAAATCCGGACTGACAGCGAATTTTGGATTAACGTCATCACCAAATGGTCGCTGGCATGGGAAGCCAACGGCTGGAAGAAAAAGGGCGGGGCCATCCAAAACCTGGATATCGTGCAGGCAGTCTGCCCGCTTTACAAACAATCCAAGGCCAAGCTGGTCTGGGTGCGCGGGCACAATAATGACCCCGGCAACGAGCTGGCCGACCACTGGGCCAACCAGGCTCGCAAGGGCCAAACGATCTCCCGCAAGGGTCAAACAATTAAGTGAATCAGCCCGCAGTCGAAACCATTATTTGGGATTTGGATGGCACTATAATCGACAGCTTCGGTTTGTACTGCGATGTGATGGCGGAAATACTCCCTGGACATGGTATTGCCCTACCAACGCAGGATGTATTAGCGGCCAACTATCACGGCAGTTTGGACGATTCAGTAAGCCAGGCCCTAGGGGGTACTTTAGCCAAAGACCAAATTGCCCAGATAGTAATTGATTTTCTTGCTGCCCAAAGTCCGCTTTATGAGACTGTCGAACATCATATCTTTTCGGACGCCTTGGCACTGGCGCGCGTCGGCAGGGCGGTTGGCATCAACCAGGTTGTCGTCACTAATCGTTCTCATGCCGGGCGCTTAAAAGCCAGCCCGCGTAGCATCGTGGAGCGGACGGCCTTAAAACCGCTGATTGATAAGATTATTTGCGGCGACGACACGCCATATAAAAAACCCGACGTCCGTGTGTTGGCTGGTGTCGAGTTTAATCCGGAAACTACACTGGTAATAGGTGACCAGCCGGTTGATCTTGAGTTGGCTCAAAACATCGGCGCCCGAGCGGTTCTGGTATGGCGGTCGGATGAGCCGCACGCCCATACGGATGCGTTGAAGCGTTACCCAAATGTACAAATTGTTAGTTCGTTAACCCAAATTTTGCCGGTTGGCTAAATTGCCACAGCCAAATAGCACAAACAGTCGCATTATATTCATATTTTTGGCATACTGATTGTATGAAGATATTCCTGAGCGCTCCATTTACTGGTAAAGTTACAAACATCGACGGCGCCATTCTACCCGAATACCGCAAGTTTATAGAGGCCATTTTAGAAGATTTACGGACGGATGGCGGGCATGAGGTGTTTAGCGCCCTAGAAGAAGAAGACTGGCGGCTGACTATCAAAGCGCCAGCCATCGGCGTGTCCAAAGATTTAGAGGAAATAAATAACGCCGATATTTTGATTGCGATTGTCGACGAAGTGCCGTCTAATGGCACTCAGTTTGAGATTGGGTACAGTGTGGCTCTTTCTAAGCGGGTGATTTTGGTTAAACCGGCTGGCCAAGACGTAACATTCTTTAACAGCGGAGTGATTGCTTTAGACAAAATGACATTGGTCCAGTACGATTCACTCAGCAATTTGCTGGCTCAATTAACCATTGCCGTCAACGCCCCCAACGACGACCTAACAAGCTAACACAAAAAGGATACTATGGAATATAAAGAGAGCGACGTATTTTTATGGGCTAACAATCTAGTGCCTATCAAGGAACAGTTAGAGGTTGAGCTGTATCTCTTTAACCGTAATTATGTAGTTTATAGGGCCAATTATAACCAAGAGCTGGTCAAGCAATTGCAGCCGATTTTTATCGACCCCATGCTGGAATATGTGTTGGGTGGGATTGACGAAGGGCTGCTGGTGCGTGGTTTTGAAGATGCCGAGGGTGAGGAAAATGTTTTGCAGCGAACCAAGCTGGCTCGGGTCGAGCATGCCTGCGAGGTCATCAATTGGATCGAAAACGAGGAGTTTGCGATTGAGTCTTTTGTCGAGGAAGAGCATGATTTTAAGCGGATCAAAGGCATTTTGTTGCGGGTCAAGCATAAATCTTTGGCTAAGCCGTTCTATATCGTCAAGCAACTCGGGTCAGCCCAAGTTATGAAAGCCGGCGGCTCGTGGATGATGCGCCAGAACCGATTTACTCATTTTGACGCCGACGCTGCTATTAAAGTCTCGGCCGACAACCATGTGCTTATCCTGGAACAGGATATTTACGCCTTCAATCAATCCAAATTTGTCAGTTTGTTTGGTTATGATGCCAAAAAACAGTCTATCGCCGATAAAAAGATGACCGAAATTGAAGCCCGTTTTAGCTTGAGCTTCGACGGCGATATGGACTTGCAGACACTTATCAAAGACAAAAAAGTTACCATCAACAAATTACAAAAGCTGGAAATCGGCGAAGAGCTAACCCAGGCGGCCATTATAGACCAGGCCGAGGAAATGGGGTTAGACCTGATGACCGACGACAATGGGGCGATCATTATTATGACCAGCAAAGATTTGGATATATTCGTAAACCTGTTAAACGACGATTACCACGAATCCAGCATGACTGGTAAAAAGTACGAAATCAAGTCTAAGCGCGAGCTGAAACCGCCCAAAGACGATCAATAATTCATAATTTTTTAATATATCCACGATATAATGTTAGCTGACGGATATTATTTGATGGAGATAATTTAATGGACCAAGCCCTAGCCCTCGAAATCATGATAGCCGGTGAAAGCGTACTGCTAACTGGCCCGGCCGGGTCTGGCAAAACTTATGTGCTGAACCAGTTTATCAAGCACGCCCGGGTAGAAGGCAAAACAGTTGCCGTAACGGCTACCACTGGTTTGGCGGCGACTCACCTCAACGGCAACACCATACATGCCTGGAGCGGCATCGGCATTCACGACGATTTGCCATCCGGTTTTGTCGGTAACCTAGCCAAAAACCGGCTCGAGCAACTGCAGAAAGCCGACGTTTTGATTATTGACGAAATATCTATGTTGCACGACTACCGGCTAGATCTAGTCGACCAAGTGCTTAAACTAGTGCGCAAAAACCAGGACCCATTTGGTGGGGTGCAGGTTATATTGTGCGGCGATTTCTTTCAGCTACCGCCAGTCAACCGACAAGACAGCCGCCAGGGCGGGTTTGTAATCGGTTCGGACGTGTGGGCCCAGCTGGATCCGACTATTTGCTACCTGGGCGAGCAGCACCGGCAGGACGACGACAAATTACTAGCTATCCTCAGCGCCCTGCGAGCTAATGATGTTCGGCGCAAGCATGTCCAAGATTTAATAGACCAGGTCAGCGATGCGCCGGACTACGATACACCGATGACTGAACTACACACCACCAACCTGGACGTTGATAGCATCAACCACCGCCGCCTCAAAGAACTCGACGAAACCGAATATTCATACGACATGACAACTACTGGCAAGCAGAATTATATCGATACGCTCAAACGGTCGTGCCTAGCACCAGAAAAGCTAGTCCTCAAAAAAGGCGCCTTGGTAATGTGTATCCGCAATGCCCAGGATAAAAAATACTACAATGGCTCGCTGGGGGTGGTAGACCGGTTCAATAGCGATGATTACCCGGTCGTTAAGCTGAATGATGGCCGCCATATTGTGGTCCAGCCAGACACCTGGGAGCTGCGCGACGGCGATACTAAACGGGCTAGTCTAACCCAGCTGCCGCTACGGCTGGCCTGGGCGATTACGGTCCATAAAAGCCAAGGTATGACGCTGGACGCCGCTCGGATTGACCTGCGCAAAGCGTTTGTGGAAGGGATGGGCTATGTGGCGCTGTCGAGGGTACGTAATTTGCAAACCCTTAGTCTAGTAGGAATAAATAAAATGGCGTTACGGGTTAGTGAGGCGGCTTTGGAAATTGACGGTCGGCTGCAAAGCCGGTCAGCGTCTGACAGCCAAAAGTTTGAGCATTTGAGAGCCAATTTAGGTAGACGGCAAGTTGCTCCGGCTGCTCAATCACCCAAAAAAGCCGGCTCCTCCTGGACCGACAAAATTGCCAAAATGCGCGAAACCCACCCTAACGCTTACAAAGCCTGGAGCAAGGCCGAGGACGAGCGTTTAATGAACGCCTTCAACGCCGATACTAATCTGCAAGAACTAACCCAAATCATGGGCCGCCACCCTGGCTCCATCAAAATCCGGCTCAAAAAGCACTTGGGCGAAGACGCCGTTATATAGCATCCGAGGCACGGTCGCCTTCGCGTAATGTGACATATATTACAGGCAAAACCGCCGATCCAGTTCATAGTAAAAGCGTAACGGAGGCCGCTTAAGTACATGAAAATTACCAAATTCAGCCACTCATGCCTATTAGTCGAAATGCCGACCCGGACGGCACTGTTTGACCCGGGAGCGATGAGCGTCGACCAGCTGTCCGCTCATGATTTCAAATTTTTAGACAACATCATTATCACTCACGAGCACCCAGACCATCTGAATATGGAGGCAATAAAAAAACTGATAGATCAATTTCCGAAAGTGCGGATTAAAGCTGCCAGTTCAGCCACCAAGCTGTTGCATGAAGCCGGAATCAACTCCGAGCAGGGCGCCGTTGATGGAGTTGAAATATTTGACGCCCCTCACGAAAACGTTGCGCCCTTGTTTGAAAGCCCCGACCAAATAGGCGTACACTATCTGGGTAAATTAACCCACCCAGGTGATTCGCACAATTTTCAAGAGTCTAAAGCTATTTTGGCTTTGCCTATAACCGGCCCGTGGGGGGCCACAACAACAGCTGTAAATCTGGCTATTCAACTCCGGCCTAGCTACGTCATTCCAATTCATGATTGGCACTGGAAAGACGAGGCGCGCCATCAAATGTACGAAGTTATAGGCCAAGCACTGGAAGCCGAAGGCATCGCTTTTGTCAGGATTGAAGACGGCCAACCCGTCAACTTAGATGTTTGAAATCAGCTCAAACGTATAATCATATAATTTTTAGAAAGGATCACAATGGACAAAATTTTATCAGTTGCCAGCGCCGGCACAATTACGATTGGGGAATTCAACGTTTACCGGATGGGTTACGGCGCCATGCGCTTGACGGGGCAGGGCATATGGGGTCCGCCATCCGATACTACAGCTGCCCAAGAAGTGTTGCGCAAAGCAGTCGAGTACGGCATAAATTTTATCGATACGGCCGATGCTTATGGGCCAGAAGTGTCCGAAACTATGATTGCCGATACACTGCACCCGTATGAAGGCATAGTGGTAGCCACCAAGGGCGGGCTGATCAGGCCTGGGCCGGATGACTGGCAACCGGATTGCAACCCGGCTCACTTGCGCAAAGCTTGCGACGCCAGTTTGGAGCGGCTCAAAGTCGACTCAATTGATATTTACCAGCTTCATACGGTCGATCCTAAAGTTCCCTTTAAAGATTCGCTCCAAACCCTAATCGACCTCAAAAATGAAGGTAAAATCAAGCACATTGGCCTCAGTAATATTGAGCCGGAGCATCTGCGCGAGGCTCTACAAATGACCCAGATTGCCAGCGTCCAGAACAATTATAATCTGGCCAACCGTGAGCATGATGATGTGTTAATGCGGTGCGAACAGCACGGTGTGGTTTTTATTCCGTACTTTCCACTGGGATCCGGCGATCTGACCAAACCAGACGGCCCATTGGCTGATATGGCCAAAAAGTATGATGCCACTACCGGGCAGGTTGCACTGGCTTGGTTGCTGGCCCACTCACCGGTTATGTTACCCATACCAGGCACGTCCAGTTTGGAGCACCTGGCCGAAAACGTCGGCGCCTGTAATATTCAATTTGATGCCAGCGACAAAGCTGAATTAGATAAAATGTACTAACAAATTATTACCCTATACCGAGTACTGTATTATAACTTTGAACCGTTGAACTGCCTAAGCGTGGCCTGCCGTTGCTATCGATGAAAGTGCGGGGCACCGTTGTTAAAAAACCTTTCTGTCTTGGCTTAAGATTCATATGGCAGATGTCTGCTTGGGTCTTGTTATTATGGCCGTCCATAAGATTATCAACTGCTCGACGAGTTAGCCAATGAGTTCCGGCGTCCATAACGCTGGCACTTGCAAAAAAGGGTATAGGCGTTGCAGTTGAGCTAGTTCAATTTGGGCGTCTGCAATTGTATCAAATTCACCCAAAACTGGTTCGTTGGTTAAAATACTAAATACAGCAGGTTGATCGGCGGGAGCCAGCCTCCCCGAAAGCTCCTCGGGTGAATATCGTTTATATAGAGTTCTATAATTCGATTTGTCCCAAAATGGGTCTAGTTGAGTGCGGTCCGGTTTATTATCGAAATCTTGAATAATTTGCTTTAGGATTTTGTGGCCGGCGAGAACATTCGGCCTCATATTCAGCCAGTATCCAATGGTCGGATCGGACGCATGTCTGGCGGCCATATAATCCAGTTTTTCGGCTGTTAACCATTCGTCAAACTGTTCGGTCATGATTTTGGGATCGGCTAATTGCACTGGGGGTCGACGGCTGTCGCCCCAATTTATACGACGCTGATTGCCCAGATTTATAAAGTGAACCATGCTCTGGTAGCCAATATCTGCCAACTGAAGCTGCTCATCAAAATATTCTTTTGTTGGCACCGGGGTTTCGGGTCCTGCCAGCCAGCCACCAGAATTGCCACTGTCAATTGCTAGGGCTCCAATTGGGTGAGCCAACGATTTTAGACTTCCAGCGCGGCCGGCTTCAAGTCCGGCAGCATACCCGACCCTGATACCGGCTTCTAATGCTGCACTTAACTCAGCCCCCTCACCAGACATTCTCACGGTAAATGAATCTACGCCAGCCATTTAATTTAACGTCCTAACTTAAAATTATTAATATAGTACTACATAATTGTATAAAAATCAATAATACTTTAATAGTATATTATTATTTACTAGAGACCTTAGACATTTACCGCTATAATTACCTGTAATGACAAAAAAGAACTTTCCAGCCGGTTTTTTATGGGGCGCCAGCACCGCCAGCCACCAGGTTGAAGGTGATACGAATAACCAGTGGAGCGCATGGGAAACAGCCACCGCCAACAGCCGGGCGAGTGGCAAGCACAGCGCCTTAGCAAAACTGGCCAATTGGCCAAATATTAAAGACCAAGTGGCCGATCCGGCAAACTATATTTCCGGCAAAGGCGTCCAGCATTACGACCGGTTCACTGAAGATTTTGACTTATTACAGCAGCTCAACCTTAATTCGCTCCGGTTTGGAATTGAGTGGGCCCGGATTGAACCGGCTGAAGGGGAGTGGGACCAAGCCGAAATCGACCATTACAAAAAGTACATATTAGAACTACGGCAGCGAGGCATCGAGCCAATACTAAATATCTGGCATTGGACCAATCCGATCTGGTTCGAACAACGTGGCGGTTTTGCCAAACGTAAAAACTTGGTCTATTTTGAAAAGTTTGTTACTAAGCTCAGCCAGGAGCTGCTGAGCGATGTCGGCTACGTTCTGACTATCAACGAGGCCAATAACTACATGACGTTCAGTTATTTATTAGGTAGTTGGCCGCCGCAAAAACACAACCCGGTCACTGCCATGAGGGTCTATTACAATTTGATGCTGGCTCACCGTATCTGTTACAAAGTGATAAAAGCCGATCATCCGAATATTTTGATTGGAGCGGCCCACCAGGCTACCGCCAACGTTGCCCTAAATCCCCATAACCCGCTGTTGCGCGGGCTAGCCAAATTAAGTGATTACTTTTGGGACGAATGGTTTTACGACCGTATAAATGATAGCCAGGATTTTGTGGGTATGAATTTCTATTTTATTAACTACATCGGGATGAAAGGGTTGCAAAACCCATCAGAGCCCCTGAATGATTTGGGCTGGTACATGGAACCGTCGGCTATCTATAAGGTTTTAATGCGACTGTCAAAACGCTACAACAAGCCGATAATGATAACCGAAAACGGCGTAGCCGATGCCGATGATAAATTTCGGCAGTGGTGGATTGAGGAAACCATAAAAGCCCTCCAACAGGCTAGGGCAGACGGCGCCGATGTCATTGGTTATATGCACTGGAGCCTGTTGGACAATTTTGAATGGGCTTATGGCTGGTGGCCTAAATTTGGTTTGATAGCGGTTGATAGGGCAAATGGCATGAAACGGACCGTCCGTTCATCCGCTAAGTGGTACGCCGCTAAGATAAAAAGTTTGCAATAATGTTGACAATGTATATTGTTTATGATAATATGTGGATATGTCAAGAAAAAATCATGCCGATCAAATAGCAGTAAATGCATCAGAAGCAAAACGACACAAGGTCCCTGTACGGCTTGGGTTGCTCACCGCCGCAGGAGGACTCGCACTAATCTTAACTGGTTGTGCAGAATCTTCTAATAACGCCAGTGAGGTGTTTAAAGGCCAACTCGATGGCGTGACTGTTGAGGATGGAGGCTCGTTGTACGGTACCGCCAGGCGTATTCAAACAAATACCGGCTATTTAGGTGAGGATGTACGACCGTGGATAGCCGAACTTAAAAAAGTTAATAACCTAGAGTCTTCTACTTTAGAAGCTCGCCAACAGCTTTTAGTACCGATTGCCGCCGATGCGGATCCTAATGTAGCGGGTGTACAGCTAACAGTTCCTAAATAAAACCGCCGAAAATTTCAAAAAGAAACCACCACATCTAGTGGTGGTTTTTAATTTGGGACGCTACTGTGGATAACTTTCATAATTGTTATGGTTAATTGTAAAAATATACTTGCATGTGGGTAGATGTGGGTAGTAGACTACATTCAGTGGGTAATCGTGGGTAGCCAAAACAGCACCACAGCGATCACAATAAAAAATAAAAACCACTAGTAACTTACTACAAAAAGGTAAAACCAAAACAGTGACAGACTATTTTGAAAGAAAGCTTGATGATAAGCGGCGGTTAACAATACCAGCCGAACTTCGAGCCGAATTCGAAAGTGGAGTCGTTGTCACCCGTGGGTTTAAGCAGTACCTGCACCTCTATCCTAAAAAAGTCTGGGATGGATCGGTCGAAACGCAGCTCAAGGGCAGTATCCTTGACGAGCGGGTAGCCGACCTGAACGTTCAATTTAGGATGGGCAAGAGCGACAGTGACCTCGACATTAAACAAGGTCGAATTACTATCGAGCAGCACCTACTGGACTACGCCGGCATTGATAAAGCCGTAGTGGCTGTCCGGGCCGGTGATTACTGGCGGATTATAGCGGCCTAAAAACCGACCGCGCCACCGTTTTGTATTTTTTAAGTTACAATCACCTTAACAATCTAGTTCAAAAATTACGAAGTCAGCTATTCGGCAGTCAATACATGGGCTGAAGGTAACCATGAAAAAAACCTTAGCACCTTACCCAAAAAGGAAACACCTCCCAAAACTCCACCTCACACACATAAGTCTCTCAAACAATCGAATTTGCAGGAAGTCGGGATTTAACAGTTTTTTTCAAAAACTCTTTTAATAAATATCCCTTACATACGATCTGCAAGTTCAAACCAAAAACAAAAACGTACACCCAAAAAAACAAAAAATTGGCTGCTGAATAGGTGACTTTGATAGTCAAAAATAAAAATAATCATGAACTTGGCAAAAAATCCAAGAACGTGCAAAAATAAAAAGATGAACAATCACCAAAATATACATATTCCAGTACTGATGGACACTGTCTTGCACTATTTGGCTCCGGAAAAAGGTAATAACTACCTCGATCTGACGGCTGGGTATGGTGGGCATGCAGGCGCGGTATTGGAACGTACCTTAAATAGTGCCGGCGCAACCTTGGTTGACCGGGACGATTATGCGATAACAGCTCTGCAGCAAAAATTTGCCAAGCCGGGGCCACGGATTATCAAAACTGATTTCTACCAAGCCGCCAAAAAAATGGCCGGTGAGGGGAAGCAGTTTGATATGATTCTGGCCGATCTTGGCGTATCGTCACTGCATCTGGATTATCCGGAGCGGGGCTTCAGTTTAAAAGCTGACGGTCCGCTCGATATGCGGATGGACCAAAGCCAGGAGTTATCGGCGGCCCAAATTGTAAACACTTACAGTCTGGCCGATCTGATAACTATGTTACGGGTGTACGGTGAAGAGCCGCATGCCCGGCGCATTGCCGAGCTTATCATCCAGCACCGTCCGTTCAATAGTACACTTGAGCTGGCGGAAATAGTCCGGAAAGCCTGGCCGTTCGGAAGCAAGGTGCACCCTGCGACCCGAACGTTCCAGGCAATCAGGATAGCAGTCAACGACGAATTGGGCTTGCTAGAAAAAGCATTGCCAATTTGGATAGAGTTGCTCAGCCCTGGGGGCAGAATTGTGGTTATCAGTTTTCATAGTCTGGAAGACCGGATTGTGAAGCGGGCCTTTAGTGCATTGGCTGGTAACCGCTACGACGCCACCCTCAAACTGTTGACTAAGTCTCCAGTGACGGGTAGCCACGATGAAATTGTTTCCAATCCGCGAGCCCGTAGCGCAAAACTGCGAGCCGCATGTAAAATAAAAATATAGAAAGGGAAGAACTTATGCCAATACAAGTCACAAGCGACACCCAGGCCTTCAAAATCGTAGTTCGCGTCAGCAACTAGTTTTTTGAATCAAGTGCCACTCCTGCCAAAAAAGTAGGAGTGGCGCCGGCTAAAAATAAAAACATAGAAAACAAAAATAGAAAGTGAGACAAGCCTTATGACCTACTCCAGCGGAGCTCATATGAACCGCCAGAATGTGCTGCGGCGGAACCAGAACATCGCCAATTACCGGGCCGATCAAAAAGTGTTAGGGCCAATTTCAAATACCGTTATGTTGATAGTATTAGCATGCTTTTTAGGTCTTTTGTACCTGACTCAGGTAACTAAAACGAATGCCTACGGCTATCAAATCAATGATTTACAGGAGCAGAAAATATCTTTGCGTGACCAGCACGCCGAATTGGAGGTGGCGTCGGCTCGTTTGCAGGCGTTGGAACGCGTTAAAACCAGCCAGGTGACTAGTCAACTGGTATCAGTTGCACCGACGGCGACTATTCGTTAATGCTGTTTTAATATAAACCAGCCAAACAAGCATAAACATGATAGAATAAGAGGTAATTATGCGCCCCAATAACCGGCCATCCAGCCAGCCAACCCCAAACTACCAGCCGCTTCAACGTATCCAGTGGTGGTACGTGTTATTAGCGGTTGTGGCGGCAGTTTGTTTGGTCCGTTTATTCTACCTCCAAGTGATAAGACATGATTATTACCAGAAGGCAGCCTTGCGAGGGCAGCTTAAACAGTACGAAATACCGGCCGAGCGGGGTATTATTGTGGCTCATGCCGGTGATAATACAGTTCCAATTGTTTTGAATGAGACTTTATATACTTTATTTGCCGACCCGGTGTATGTAAAGGATCCAGCCGACTCCGCCCGCAAACTGGCGGCCATTACAAAGTCCAGCCCTGGAGATTACGAGAAATTACTTAAAACAACCGGCACGCGGTACGTTATTTTAGCTAAAAAGTTGAACCGCGACCAAAAGGCCAGGGTCGATAAGCTGGCTATTAAAGGTATCGGTGCACGGGAGGCAACGTTTCGGACTTACCCTGATGGGCAGATGGCGGCCCAGTTGCTGGGTTTTGTGAATGACGATGGCGAAGGGAAGTATGGGCTGGAGGAGGCCTTAAACGATAAATTGGGGGGCACGCCAGGGCAGTTGAAGGCGATTACCGATTCTCAGGGCGTGCCATTGCCGGCCAACAAAGACAATTTGGTTCAGAGCGCTGTCAACGGCCAGCGGGTTTTACTGACCATCGACGTCGGCATTCAACAGCAAGCCGAGGATATTTTGGCGTCAGCCGTTGAGTCTACCAAATCCAAATCCGGCAGCGTTGTGGTGCTGGATGCTAAATCCGGGGCCGTCCGGGCAATGGCTAATTTCCCGACCTATAACCCCAAGGATTATGCGGCTGTCAAAGACGCTGATTTGTTTAACAACGCCAGCGTTAGCGATCCGATTGAGGTCGGTTCAATCATGAAAACCCTAACCACTGCCGCGGCGTTGGATGCCGGCGCGGTCGACAAAAACCAGACTTATTTTGACCCTAGTTTTTACAAAATTGATGGGGCGACCGTCCGTAATGTCGAGGAAGACGGCGGCCCTGGTACAAAATCGGTCCGTGATATATTGAAATTATCGCTTAATACCGGTGCTACTTGGTTGTTGATGCAGATGGGCGGCGGCAAACTGAATGAGCAGGGCCGGATGGTCTGGCACGAGTATCTGACGAATCATTATAATCTTGGTAAAAAGACCGGGATTGAGCAGGGTTTTGAGGCCGAAGGATCTGTTCCCGATCCTAAAGAAGGTTTCGGATTGAACATCCAATATGCTAATACTACTTTTGGGCAAGGTCTGACGGCCACGACACTACAAATGGCAGCTGCCATGGTTGCGGCCTCAAACGGCGGGACATACTACAAGCCTCACTTGGTGGAAGCGGTCGGGCCGGATAGTGGGAACATGAAAAAAATCAAACCGGTGGTGGTTCGTCAAAACGTCGTTAAACCCGATGTATCGCAGACCCTGCGGGAAATGATGGAATACACTTATGCCCAAAACTACCGGGTGTATGGTGGTACTAGCTTGCGGCCGGAGTTTGCCATCGGCGGCAAAACCGGTACGGCTGAAATCACAAAACCGGGCGGCGGTTATTACGATGACCGCTATAACGGTACTTATTTGGGCTACGTTGGCGGGGACACGCCAGAATATGTAATCGCTATAAAAATGACCGAGCCGAAAATTCGTGGTTATGCCGGCGCCCAGGCTGCTGCCCCAGTTTTTATCAAACTAGTTAATACGTTGATTGACAGCCATAATGTCAGTCCAAAATCGGCGTCTGAATAATGGTAAACATAAGCTATAATAAAATATAAGTAATGCCTGAAACATTAAACTTAGTTGTTGAAATTGATACTGTCGTCCGCATATTGACGCTGGGCTTTTTGGGCTTTGTGCTGGGTATGTTGCTGACGCCGTTATACACCACGCTGGCTTACCGTGGCAAATGGTGGAAAAAACCGCGCGAAAAGGCAATTACCGGCGAAACCGCCACCATATTCAACCAGCTGCACGCCGAAAAACACAAGCGGATGATCCCGACGATGGCCGGGATTATATTCGTGGTGGCAACTATAATCGTAACATTGCTGTTTAACCTTGACCGGGCCCAGACTTATTTGCCGTTGGCAGCCTTTGCCGGAGCGGCCGCACTGGGCTTGATCGATGACTTCATTAACATTCGTGGCAGCGGCAAGGGCGTGGCCGGGCTGCCATCCAAAATCAAATTTTTGCTGATTAGTTTTATTGCCGCGGTGGGGGGCTGGTTCTTTTACTTCAAACTGGGCTATACGTCGATTGACGTGCCGTTTTATGGCCAGTTTGCGATTGGCTGGCTGATTATTCCATTATTTGTGTTGGTGGTAGTGTCGACTGCCAACGCCGTAAATATGACCGACGGGCTGGATGGGCTGGCCGGCGGGCTGGCGGTCAGTGCCTTTGCTACCTACGCTTTAATAGCGTTTATTGGCGGCAATTATGGCATATCGGCCTTTTGTATGACGGTGGTCGGAGCGCTGCTCAGCTACACATGGTTCAATATTTTTCCGGCACGGTTTTTTATGGGCGATATCGGCTCGTTTTCTCTAGGGGCGGCACTGGGGGTGGTGGCGTTGATGACAGATACAGTATTACTGCTACCGTTGATAGGTATTGTGTTTGTGGCCGAGGCTGGCTCGGTAGTATTGCAGATTTTATCTAAAAAACTGCGTCATGGTAAAAAAATCTTTAAAGTTTCGCCAATTCATCACCATTTTGAGGCATCTGGCTGGCCCGAAACCAAAGTCACCATGCGGTTTTGGGTTATTGGCCAGGTAGCCAGTGTACTGGGCTTGCTGTTATATATAATCGGACGAACGGCATGAACGCGATGCCGGTCCGGCGGCCTGTCAAACCGGCATCGTCCGACCAACTAGCCCAACGTCGTCACCGGCCGGATTATATGCTGCCTGTCCTAAGTCTCCTGTTGCTAATCTGCGGGCTGGTGGTGATTTATACAATTAGTCCCGGCCTGGCGGTTCAAAAAGGGGTGGCCGAGAATTATTATGCTTACCGGCAGTTGACAGCCATCGGGTTGGGCTTGCTGGCTTTTGCGGCCGCTGCTTGGCTACCAATGAGGCTATGGCCCAAGCTGGCCTGGCCATTAATCATTTCCGCTATCATTGCCACCTTGATTGCTTTGGTTACACCTGTCAGTCCGGATTATCCGGCGCCGCGTTGGGTGCGGCTGGGTGGGTTGTCGTTCCAGTCGGTCGAACTGGTCAAACTGGCGGTGGTATTTGTGCTGGCCAGCTTTTTGGCCCAGCGTGCCAAGCAGGGACTGACGGCCGATTTAAAAAAGACGTTCAAGCCTATGGTGATTGTGTTAGCACTGATTACAGTCGTCGTGGCCTTTTTTCAAAGCGATCTGGGTTCGACGTTCGTAATCGTTATGATGATGGCGGCTATGGCGTACGTGGTGGGGTTTCCCTTAAAACGAGTGTTAGTGATCGGGGTAATAATTGCGGTCGGAATGGGCATTTTTATAATTACCAGCGACTATCGGCGTGACCGGGTGCTGACCTTTTTGAACCCGCAACGCGACTGCCAGAATGCCGGCTATCAGGCCTGCCAGGCCTTGATTGCAGTCGGTTCGGGCGGTCTGGTTGGCAAGGGGATTGGCCAGAGCGTGCAGGCTTACGGCTATTTACCAGAGGCAGCCAATGACTCAATTTTTGCGATATATGCCGAGAAGTTTGGGTTTGTGGGCGTCAGTGTATTGATTGCTTTGATGTTTGCGTTTTTAACCCGAATTGTCCGGGTGCTGGAGCGGACGCCGGATACAACTACGAGGTTGATGGTGGCCGGTATACTGGCTTGGCTGAGCACCCAGATAATTATGAATATCGGGGCAATGGTCGGTTTGTTGCCACTCAAAGGGATTACATTGCCTTTAATCAGCTACGGCGGTACCAGCATTATATTTATAATGGCGGCGGTCGGACTGGTTTTCAATATTTCACGCTTTACCAGTCTGCGGCCGCAGGCCATAACCGAAGGGAACACCAATGACTATTCTACTAGTCGGCGGGGGGTCGGGCGGCCACATTACGCCTATCCTAGCCGTCGCTCATAATCTTAAACAGTCTGATCCGTCTATTCGATTGATTTATATTGGCGAAAAAAATGCTCGCTTTGCCAGCCTGATCAGCGCCAGCCCCGATATCGATGAAACCTATACCATATATGCCGGCAAGTTCCGGCGCTACCATGGCCAGTCCTTACTGGCGCATTTGCTTGATGTCAAAACCAACCTATTAAATGCTAGAGACGTCATTTACACGGCCGTAGGCCTTTGGCAATCCCTATGGCTCGTACGGCGCTTGAGGGCCGACGCTATGCTGTGTAAAGGCGGTTTTGTGTGTGTGCCGGTTGGTTTGTCGGCTGCCGTCTGGCGCTTGCCGTTTGTCACTCATGACTCCGATTCTATTCCTGGACTAGCCAACCGTATTATCGGCCGGTACGCCACTGCCCACGCTACCGGTATGCCAATTGATTTGTACCGCTATCCGCCGGCTAAAATGACATATACCGGAATACCTTTGGCGGCAGACTATAAGTTGGTTGACGCCCATGCCCAAGCCGAGGCCCGGTTGAAGCTGAATATTCCGGCGCAGGCAATCGTTGTGCTGGTGACGGGCGGTAGCAACGGCGCCCAGCGGCTTAATAAGCCGGTCGCCGACATGGCTTTTGGCCTACTGGAAGACTATCCTAATTTATGGCTGATTCACCAAGTCGGCCCGGGCAACGGCGCGGTTTATAGCCAAAAACACAGCCGATTAATCGTATCGGAATATTTTGAAGGAATGCATAACTATAGTGCCGCCGCCGACGTAGTTATTGCCCGGGCCGGTGCTACCACCATTGCCGAACTGGCGATTCAAGCTAAGCCGGTTATTTTGGTGCCCAGTCCGTACCTGACCGGTGGCCACCAGGTTATCAATGCTCGCTATCTGGCTGGTAAAAACATGGCTTGTCTGGTAGAAGAGTCTAATCTAGCGGCTGGTTTAAAACCAGCCCTGATCGGACTGCTGGATAACCCGACCCAGCGCCACAAATTGGCGAGTCAGATACACAAAGCCGCCCGCCCATCGGCTAGTTATGCCATAGCCAAACTGCTGACCGAGGCCGCCCAAACGAAAGTTAAACGGTGAAATTCAAAAAGCCACCCAAGGTAGATAATGCTGGCCGTCAACGACCGGTGGTCAATGGACCAAAAGCGCCGGTTTATTCGTACCACTCACGTCCATCACCCAATACTGAATCCGATCGTCAAGACGTTAATCAACCCAGAAACGCCGCCACCAAGCCGGCCCGTCGACCGCTTAGTTTTTGGTTAGTTGCCGCCGCTATATTATTTCTGGCTGTGGCGGGCTTGATCGTGCTACAGCCTACCCCGACTGTAACTGTTTTGGCAAGCGATGCGCCGGCTTTGCATAGCAATGATGATTATGCTCAGGCATTGGCGGAACAGATTACTGGTAACCCGTTGTACCGTATAAAACCACTTATCAATAAACCGGCTTTAATAGCTGGTTTACAGTCTCGCTACCCCGAGGTGCAGCAAGCTTCAGTTGAGACCCCTCTATTGGGCTCAATTAAACTGTCGGTGACGGTTGCACCAGCCCTATTAGTACTATCATCCAGTAACGGAGCCTTTGTGGTGACTGAACAGGGGCGGGCAGCCGAACGGATTGAAGCGACTGACAAAGCTTTAGTGGCCGGATTACCCCTTGTCCAAGACGATAGCGGTATTGTTATTAACAGGGGCCAACAAGTTCTGACCCGAAGCGCCACTCAGTTCATTGCTACAGTTCAAGCCCATATGGTAAGCCAAGATATTGTTGTCGAGCGCTATTCACTACCTAATAACTCCGGTGAGCTGCAGGCTAAAATAGCCGGCCGGCCGTACTATGCGCGGTTTAACACCCAAGCCGATGCCAGGCAACAGGTTGGGGCACTACTGGCAATATCTGAAAAATTAGCCACCGATGGGGTAGGGGTTAAAGAGTATATAGACTTGCGCGTCGATGAACGCGTCTATTACCGTTAATTAATAATTTACAGATGAGTGTGTAACAGTATGGCTGAACGGGATAGGGTAGCTAGCCCTGCTACCCGTGCCTGCTTGTTCGTATTTTGTTTATAAATAGATTACTAATTTTAATTTTTAAAAAAACATAGTAGGGCAATGATAATTGAAAAAAGTCAAAAAAACCTATTATACTGTGGATAAGTAGGGAAATCAAATTAATACAATGAAGTATCATAAAATGCAAACATTACTGATTTTTGTATGATATTGATAAGCGTGGGCTTAATAGCTATAAAGCCTATGGAACAGTCGTTATTAGTCCGTTGTGCTGCCGTTAATAAAAGTCTTTATAGGCAGTAAGAACTTTATTATAGGGCTGGCTACTCTGCTAGGGGGGCTTAATCAACATAAATATAGATTGATGGTTATAGACACTGGTATGAGTTTAACCACTATTAACAGTATATGTGAGTCGCAAAAGGTATATTGTGCGACATTGAGTGTATTGTTGATTTTGCGGTGCCCCGGTGCTGCTCTGTTTGGCCATATTGAGCCGTTTGACAAAAACATTTTTGTCAGTTGTCTATCTCCATTTAATATCAAAAGTTTTTAATTATTTATTTGTTCCTACTACGACCGCTCTTTATCATTTTAATATAACGTTATTTTTTATAAAAAATTTATAAAAACACATTTACAGTCTCACATTGCTTATGTTCGTAAATTGTTTATATCTTCTTAATTCGTTGTGCGAGACCGTGTAAGCTTATTATATCTGTTTCAATCGAGGATAATATTTCTACGGATCTAGTCGATATATCCCCTTTCAAAACTCCTGTGACATAGTCGGTTAATGTTACTCCGTCAATTGCAGCGGCTCTGCGTACTGCGTCAATGAGACTCGGATCTAATTTTATATTGAACTGTTTAAGCCCTGGTGATGATTCTGATTCCGGCATAGCATTGCCTATTCGGCTAGTGCGTAGGTAGCTTTGGCCACCCGCTTGAACTGGGTCTTGCCTTGCAGGTTCAATAATATGGTAGTTTCTTTGACGTAGCGGCTTTTGAGGACCCGCTTGACGATTTCGTCGCGGTGGAGGGGTTCCTTAGCAGTTTTTAATACGTCGGTAATGATATCGGCTACTGTGCCCTTTTCGTAGCCCCATTCCTTGAGGGCGTAGATGCCACGGCCAATTAGTACAAAGCGCTTGTCTTTGATGAGTTCGTTATGGATAGCTTGAGTGGTGACGTCTTTGCGCTTGAACTCGCTGCCTTTGATGGCGCCGGCAATTTCATTGAAGTGCATGTGTTTACCGTGTTCTTTTAATATAACGTAAATTTTGTCACGGATATTTTTGGGGTTGACCATTGGCCACTTTATCAGACCCCATCGGTTGTTGAGCGTCGCCAGAGCTTTGCTGACGCTAGCCAAGGCGGCGGTGTGTTGGTGGTCGGTCATTTTGGCTTCTTTGGCAATGGTTTCTATATCGGTCGGTTCACCAATCTTTTTGATGGCGGTAATGATGGTGGCAACATGGTCTTTGACTTTGTCTTCATCATGGACTGAGGCCAAACCGGCAGCTAAGTGGTAGTGGTCGTTGTCGTCGACGACAGTTATTTCCGGCGACAAAGTACATAAGAACGAAACCCTTGACTGGTCAATCCGGCTGTTTTCTTTGGATAGTACGGCGCTGATATCGGATACACGAGCAACTGAACCGAGTTCGGTTATAACGGCCTTAAGACGATCCTGGACTTCACTGATATGGGGTAAATCGTTATCGTCGGCTTGGGCTTTTAACCTGGCGACTACGGCTTTTTCCAGCTGCCGAACGCGTTCACGGGTAATACCGAGTAACTCCCCTATTTGCTCCAAGGTTTCCTTGCGGTCAAACAAACCAAAACGACGTGACACGATTTCGCGTTCACGCTCGCGTTCAATGGTGTTGAGGATGTCGTTGACTACGGTCTGGATGTCAAGTTTGGTTTGGATAGTGGCTTGGTCACTCATACGGTGTTAATAATTCCTTTACTGCCGGTGCCCTGCTCTTTAGCGGGGCTGACTTTAATTTAATTATAAAACTTTAATTTTTAAATGTCAAACATAATGTTATGGTAGCTTTATTTTAGCACGTAATAGACGTATCTGCCTATATGTACAGTGACAATATTATTATAAAATAGCTTGCACCAGTGGAAAACTTGTTGTTTTGACGTTAATATATTGATTATTTAGCAGGTTTGCGGCGTTTGAAGCCTTTTTTCTTGGCGGGGGCTTTATCTAGCAATTCTTTGGCCTCGGCCTCAGTTATACTGGCTGCGGCATCAGCTTGGGCCTTTGGTATGCGGGCGTTCTTTTTGCCATCGGTAATGTATGGCCCATATGGGCCATTGACAACTTTAATACCGCTTTTAAACTCGTTGATGTATTTGTTGGCTTCTTTTTCGAGCTTTTCGGCATAGAGTTCCCTGGCCTCAGCTTCGGTAATTTTCATTGGATCATGCGGTTTGATAGATACAAACAGTTTACCGACTACAATATATGGCCCAAACCGGCCAATGTTGGCCTTGATGTCTTGCCCGTCCGGCGCGGTTCCGACCAAGCGTGGTAGTTTAAACATTTCCAAAGCTTGTTCTAAAGTAACCGTTTCCAGTGATGAGCCCTCTGGTAACGGTGCAAAATCGGGTTTGTCTTCACTTTCGGTCTCGCCGCGTTGCAGCATTAGGCCGTAGCGGCCGTAGCGGGCCATAATCGGCTTGCCACTTTTGGGGTCGGCCCCTAATTGGCGGGTCTGAGTGCTTTCTTCGCGGCTGATGCCTTCACTGCTGACCACCGTTGGGTGGAAGTCTTTGTAAAAGTTGGCAATCATAGTCGTCCAATCACCGCCGTTGTCGGCGATGGTGTCGAACTCTTGCTCGACTTTGGCCGTAAAGTCAAAGTCGACGATGCTTGGAAAGTGTTTGACCAGAAAATCAGTTGTTACGTCGGCTAATGCGGTTGGTAATAATTTGTTGCGGTCGGCGCCATAAGTTTCAGCTTCAGTTTTTTCCTCAATGATGCCAGTTTGGAGCGTTATAGAGCGAGCGGCGCGTTCCTGCCCCTCTAGGTCGCTTTTGATGACGTATTCGCGGGTTTGAACCGTCGATATAGTTGGGGCGTAGGTGCTGGGGCGGCCAATACCAAGTTCTTCCAGCTTTTTGACCAGGCTAGCTTCGGAGTAGCGGGCTGGCGGGCGGCTGAAGGTTTCTTTGGCAGTGATGCTGGCGGCCTGCAAAGCCTGGCCGGTTTTGAGGTCAGGCAAAATGACGTCATCTTTGCCGCCGCCGTAAACCTTTAAGTAACCGTCAAACCGCAAAACTTCGCCTTTGGCGGCAAAAGTTTCCTTGCGACCGGAAACGTCAATGGTAATTTCGGACCGGTCGATTTGGGCTGGCGCCATTTGGCTGGCCAGGGCTCGTTTCCAAATCAGCTCGTATAATTTAATGGCTTGAGGGTCAGCGCCGGTGCTGGTGGTCGTGAAATTGGTCGGGCGGATGGCCTCGTGGGCTTCCTGGGCGCTGCTGTTTTTGGTTTTGAACTGGCGGACTTGGTGATATTGTTTGCCAAAACTGCTGGTAATGTAGCTTTCGGCGCTAGCTATGGCCTGCCCCGACAAAATGGTGCTGTCGGTTCGCATGTAAGTTATGGCACCGCTTTCGTATAATTTTTGAGCTAGAATCATGGTTTGCTTGACGCCGTAGCCCAGTCGTCGGGCGGCTTCTTGCTGCAAGCTGCTGGTGGTAAACGGCGCGCCCGGGGTGCGGCTGCCAGGTTTTTGGCTGACATCAGCCACCGTGAAAGTGGCTGGGATGCAAGCTTCCAAGAAGTCACGGGCTTTGTCTGGCGTTTCGAACCGTTCAGATAGCTCGGCTGGCAGTTCGGCTTGGTCGCTAGTAAACTGGGCGATAATTTTGAAAACGCTGTCGCTTTCAAAGGCTTTAATTTCGCGCTCGCGCTGCACGATTATGCGGACAGCGACCGACTGGACACGGCCGGCGCTTAAGCCCGGGCGAACCTTCTTCCATAACACTGGGCTCAGTTCGTAACCTACCAACCGGTCTAGGACTCGACGCGCCTGCTGGGCGTTTACTAAGTGCTGGTTGACGACTCGTGGATTGGCGATGGCATGCTCGATTGCCGGTTTGGTAATTTCATGAAACACAATCCGTTTGGTGGTGGCCAGGTCAAGTTTAAGTGCTTGCGCCAAGTGCCAGGCAATGGCCTCGCCTTCACGGTCTTCATCACCGGCCAGCCAGACAACGGCATCTTTGGCAGCCTTGCGCAGCTCGGCAATGACCTTCTTCTTATCATCGTTGATAGCGTAGGTCGGCGCAAAATTGTTGGCGACGTCGATGTTTAAGCCCTTTTTTGGCAAATCACGAATATGACCGTAACTGCTTTTGACGGTGTAATCTTTGCCTAAAAACTTTTCGATTGTTTTGGCCTTGGCCGGTGATTCTACTATTACAAGGTTTTTTGCCATATTGCCCTATTATACGTGCTTATTTTATAAACGCTAATCCTAGTTGGGCGATCAATGGGTGGATAGTGCGCCTGGTAATGGGTCGGCTACGAATCACCCAGTCGGTATCCCATGATTATTCCTGCGATGCCGCCCACAGTGCTTAGAAAAAGACTCCATATTCCAAAACCATTACCTTTATCTAAAATAGTTCCCACAATACCGCCAATTATACTGCCAGCTGTTGCGCTGAACCAAAGTATCTTTCTATCCATAAGGTCTATTTTACCTTATAAGTTAACCGATATTAGTTGTAAGGTAAAATGCTTTAGTTTAACGACCAATGCCCTGCCCCCAGCGGCCTGATTTTGCCGTTTATTTCTAGCATGGTAAGCGTCTGGTTGAAACTAGCTGCACCTAAAAAACTATGGGACATAAGGTCGGCCGCGTCTGTCATGCCTTGTTTAAGTAATTTTATAAGGGCGGCTTCGTCGGGATTGTCTGCCTTGACCGTTTGCCGCCTGATATGGTCGGTCAGTCCAAAAAAAGCCAGCACGTCGCCTGGGCCGGTGATGGGTTCGGCGCCGGTACGGAGCAGATGGTTTGTAGCGGCGGAAGTAGGGCTGGTGATATTGCCGGGTACGGCCATGACGGTTTTGCCTTGCTCCATGGCGAACCGGGAGGTGTGAAGCGTACCGCTGTTTTTGGCGGCTTCGGTGATAAGAGTGGCCCGTGATAAGCCCGACACCAACCGGTTGCGGGCAATGAAGTTGCCGGGAAACGGTTCGGTGCCCTCGGCATACTCGCTAATGATAAGACCACCGTTGTTTAATATTTCCTGCCCTAGCCTGGCATTGGTAGCCGGATATAGTTTGTCTAATCCACAGGCTAACACGGCGATAGCCACGCCACCAGCGTCCAGGCATGCCCGGTGGGCGATGGCATCGACACCCAGCGCCAGGCCGCTGACTATGCCAATTCCTTGCCCGGCGCACTCGAACGCAATATTATAAGTGCACTCCCGGCCGTAAATACTGACCCTGCGGCTACCGACTATACTCAGTAATATTTGGTATGATAGCAAGTCGAGGTTACCGGTATAATACAACTGCTTGGGTGGGAATGGTATGTTTTTTAGTGTGTCTGGAAAACCGTAATCGGTTATTTTTATCTGTTGTATATTCATTTTGTTATCCTCTAAAACAATAATACTTCACATAATGAATGAATGCAAATACTTTACCGCTAGAGCTTAAACTGGTAAAATATACCATAATGTATTATAGTATTGACTAATAGCAACTTATTTGCTATAATTGCAAATTGTAAGCGTGGATACACGTATTATGTACCTTATACCCCCATTCTAACATTTGTTAGATTGCTCTAGAGCGTGCCTAAAAAAGTTGTTACCCTCCACTTTCGACAAAGCGCCAACAAGCAAAATAGCTTGTTAATATGCGCTCTAAAGCAAACTAACCCCTTTAACCCCGCATTCCCCCTCGTTTTTATTGAGGCCGCGCGAATGACGGTTCAGCCTTTTGGTGGGCTTATGACTTCCCTTTTTAAAGGTTGTGATAAGAAGCCTTCAAGGTGGGTTGAAGGGTGTAAAAGACCTCCAGCGGTGCCCACCCCCTCTGGAGGTCTTTTTTATTGACTAAATAATAAAACTACGGGTTTCGGCCTGCAGCTCCGCCCCGTAAGCAAACTCCGATAAGATTGAGTTAACCTCACGGGTCAACGCCTCCATTTGGGCTTGCTCGTCAGGGCTAAACTTGGCCAGTACAAAATCAGTCATGGCCATTGGCGATTCGGCCTGGATGCCGACTCTTATCCGGCCGAAATCTGGTGCCAGGTGCTGGATTAATGATTTGATGCCGTTGTGGCCGGCGCTTTCACCGCCGCTGCGCATCCTGATTTGGCCGAATGGCAGGGCGTATTCATCGTACACGACGGCTATATCGGCCAGACCGATTTTGTAGTAATGGCTAACGGCCTGGACGGCTATGCCGCTATCGTTCATGAACGTTGAGGGCTTCATTAAAATGACCCGGCTGTTGCCTAGTTGCTGGCTGGTTATTTGAGCTTTCATATCTTTTTTGTCGACCCACGGGTCAAACTTTTGCTTGATGGCAAAACTGTCCAGGCAGGTAAAACCAATATTGTGGCGGCTGCCGTCGTAGTCCCGGCCCGGGTTACCTAAACCCACGATTAGGATAGTTTTACTTAGCCCGACGCTGTAGAGCGGAATTGAGTCGGATTGGGGGCGGCGTTCAAACAGGGCCATATCTGACAAGTATATAACAACTAACCGTTAAACGTCAGTATTTGCTTATCTCGATCATTAGATAAAAGTTAAGACAAATATGCAGAACGAACTCAACACTCAACCGAGTATTATTGACGAAAGCTCATGAAAGCTAAGCTGCTGGCTAGTTTGACGATGTAAAACATTAACCAATGTCACAGAGCCAGTAAGTATCAAGAATTTTAGGGGCGATATTTATTTCAGAAGAATGATTGAAAGTTGCATAGAGGCCACTGTCAAGCCTGATATAAATTTATGGCGATACAAATAATTTGACACTCACATATTTATTGATGTACATTAAATAATATAGATCATAAACGCTCATAGTGAAAACAATGAAAACAATGAAAACAAAGAAAACAATGAAGAGCAATACCTCTCTTGCAAGTGCTATTAAATCTAAAAAGAAATTACTGATAGTTGCAGTATCTACCGGCCTAATTGGAGCCTACCTAGCAATTCAGATTCTAGCGTCTGGTTCACCTAGCCCTATTCCTAGGACGTCTGGCATGCCCTGGCCGTCAGGAGTTTATGCTCGTCAGAATACAGACGGAGTTACTAGATTTGCCAATTATCGCTCAAAAGCAGTTGATATTTCATATTCTGCGGCACCGATAAATGGGACTACAACTTTGGATAATATAACCACTGCCACTTTTATGTATGATCTTCATGCAGGTTATAGCGGCTGGCTAAGTGTCGGCTATTGCCTATTGGGTACTGCTGACTCAACACCAGATAACTTCGCTAGAGGAGCTAGAGGCGAATACGATGCAAAGTGGAGAAATGCTGCTACTATTCTAAAAAACTCTGGATTTTCTGACAGAACAATATTGCGAATAGACTGGGAGTATAATCTCTCCCATTGCGGCAATCATGAAGGTACAGACTTAAATACGTATAAGTCCTACTACCGCCGTGTGGCTCAAATCTTCAAGGCTGCTAATCCAAACGTCAAGGTCGACTTTGTAGCATCCGGGGGAAATAGTACATGGTCGGCATTAAATGGCAATCCGATGAATGCCTACCCAGGTGATGATGTCATTGATTATATTGGAATGGATGACTACGACGCATATCCAGCAGTGTTGCCTGCAACAGAAACAGCTTGGTTAAATCATGTTAATAGAGCAGGGGGGCTCGAATATTGGATGTCTATAGCTAAACAAAGGAATAAGTTAATGAGTGTGCCAGAGTGGGGCCTTGGTAACGGAAAGACTAACTGGCCCGGAAATGATGGCGGAGATAACCCTTATTACATTGAGAAGATGTTTAGCTGGTTCGGGGCAAATCATTCAAACTTAGCATATGAGATGTACTTCGACGAACCTAATGACTATATTAATTCCAGTATCTTACCCCCTCTATCATCTGCTCCAAGAGGGGCTAATGTAAAAGCCTCTGCAAAGTATGCTGAATTGTGGAAGAATAGCGGCACTGCAATTTCTCCACCCCCTCCCACCACCCCTTCTCCCGTAACAGGTATTATCGTTAAAAGTTTGACCGATAACGGAGTTCGGACTCCTAATACCACTGTTTCAGTAACATACTCACTTAATACTACCGGCTCGTTGACTGCAACTAACCTGCAAATAATCGCTAGAGACGCCAATGGAGCTAACTACGATTTTGGCCACTTAAACAACTTCGTACTGACCGGTGATCAAACCCTTAGTGCTAGTCGAACTTTCCCGGTAGGTACGTATAATTATAGGGTTGGTTATAATGTAAATGGTCAGTGGAAGGAACTTAGCCCTACTAATAACATTGTTATTTCTTCTAGCCCTACCAATACCCTGAATAATCAAGCTCCAATAGTAAAAATCGGCTCACCTACAAACTACAGCAAAGTCTCGGATAGTGTTGCTATCGTTGCTTCTGCAACTAGTAGTAATGTTATAGCTAAAATGGAGATATATATTGATAATAAACTGTACGCCTCTAATACTGGCAGTGAAATACGCTATAACTGGAACATAAAAGGCAGAAAAGTACCTTCAGGGAAGCACATTATATCAATACGGGCACATGACAGGGCTGGTATTGTGGGCCAAAATTCTCTTACAGTATACAAATAAGATGCATGTCGGATTGGCTGAAATGACGTGCGAGACAATGGTAAAACTTCCGACAAGTCAGCCAGTTTGTAACTAATCGCGGGCTTTTTTAAGTTTGGCAATGGAGCGCTGTAATTCGCTGTTATCCTCTTTGGTCGGGCTAACGCCGTGCTTGTGTGTGACGTGCTTATCGAAGAACCAGAAGCGGAGCGGTGTGCCCGTGAAACCGAACTTTTCACGCAGCGACCGGTCCATGTAGCGTTTGTAACTCCAATGCAAAAAGCGGGCGTTGCTGCCGTAGATTTTGAAGTTGGTCGGGTTGTCGGCTTCTTGGACGATGTAGTTGAGGCGTGGGCTGCGGTTTTTGAGGCCGGCTGGCGGGTGGCTGGCGGTGACTTCACGCAACCAGCGGTTAAGCTCAGTGGTTTTGATAATGGTTTTGCGGACAGCGTCGATTTCGATCATTAAATCGAATAGTTTGGTCACGTTTTGGCCGGTGACGGCGCTGGTTAGGATGAGCGGCGCCCAGGGAACGTAGTCGTAGGTATGTTTGAGCTCGGCCGCCATGGCGTCGCGGCTGAACTCGGTTTTATCCTCTAAAGCGTCCCATTTGCTGATTACTAGCACCAGGCCTTTGCCGGCGTCCTTTATCATACCGGCTATTTTTTGGTCTAGGGCGACTGTGAAATCGTTGGCGTCAATCAGTAAAAAGCAAATATCAGATTGCTCGATGGCCGCCAGTGAGCGCAGGACACTAAACTTTTCGATGCCCTTTTCGATTCGGCCGTTGCGGCGGATGCCGGCGGTGTCCATGATTTCGATGTCGCGGCCGGCGTATTTGATGCGGGTTCGGTTGATGTCGCGGGTGGTGCCGGCCCGGTCGGAGACGATGGCTTGCTGCTTTTTGGACAGGCTGTTGAATAAGTTGGACTTGCCGACGTTGGGACGACCGAGCAGCGCCACTCGCAGTACATTGTCCGGCTCACGTAGCATAGCTACAGGTATAACCTCAATCAGGTCCGTCAGTAGCTCGTCGATGCCGCTGTTTTGGGTGGCGCTAGTCAACGCAATTAGTTTGATTCCTAGCCGCTGGTAGTCTTCGGCAATCGCCTTTTTGGCTTTGTCGGCTTTGTTAACGATCAAAAAAACCGGTTTGCGGGTTTTGAGAGCCATTTTGGCGACCCGACGGTCTTCCTCGGTAACAATGGTATCGGCTTCGATGACTACCCAAATAACGTCGGCGCTGTCGGCGGCTTCTTTGACTTGTTCCTGGATGGTCAGTTCAAAATCGTCCTCCGGGTCTTTGATGCCGGCGGTATCGACTATCCAAAAATCCTGGCCACCAAAAGTGGCTTTGGCGGTAATGCTGTCACGGGTGGTACCGGCTTCGCGGGCCACAATCGCCTCGCGCCGTTCCAAAACGGCGTTGAATAAGCTGGACTTGCCCACGTTGGCCCGCCCAATGATTGCGATGATTGGTAGTTTTGCTGCCATTTGCATACAGTATAACAGAGATGCGGCCATTGACAAAATCTAAGCTTGATAGTATTTATAGTGGCCGGTCAAAAAGATTTAGATTAGGCGATTGGCCGGTGCTTACCCGGCGCCAGGCTGCCTAAATTATATTTGCCAAACTTGGTCCGGTGCAGGTTGGTCACAAAATAGCCTAGATGATCGAATGTCCGGCGGATTTGCCGGTTACGCCCCTCTTGTAGGATGACTTCAAATTCTTTATCATCCAGCCTAACAATGCTGGTAAACCGACTGCCGCCATCTGCTAGTTCAACGCCCACGCGCAAGCGTGCTTCGTGTTCACTGGAAAGTGGATTATTGAGCGATACCAGATAAATTTTGTCTTTTTGGTACCTAGGGTGGGATAACTGATTAGCTAACTGACCGTCGGTCGTCATCAGCAACAAACCGGAGGAGTACTTATCTAACCGCCCAATGGCTTTGAGGTGGTTCAGGTCATCCGGTAACAGGTCGTAGACAGTTTTACTGCCCTGCCCGTCCCGGGACACCACGTAGCCGCTTGGTTTATTGAGCATGATTGTTTGCTGCCGAGTTGCGGCCGTTATAACTTGATCATCGAATTTTATCACGTCGCCGGGCATAACCGCCTGGCCGGCGGATGGCCGGGTGCCATTTACTGTTACGCGGCGCTGTTCAATGACGCCGTCGGCCGCCCGGCGACTCATACCGGTGGCACTGGCAACATATTTATTTAGGCGCATAAGTTGGTATTATAGCGCGATAGAGTTGGGATCGATAGTTGTGCCGGGTTGGGGTGGACTGTTTGGGGTTGTAGAAGATGGCGGTAGGACTCTTGTGGCCGGCGGTTGAATAGGCTGCCCTTTAGCCTCTTCCTCGGCCATAAGGGCGTTGATATCCGGCCGGCGGTTAGCCGGGTCGTTGATAGGCTGAATTGTGAGTTTTTTGCCGTTTACTGCAGCATCCGGTGGGGGTGGTGCGGACTGGACCATATCATTGACTGCATCGGCTAATTGAGCGGTTGGTTCTGGTAGTTCTGGGGGTGCTTCGGCCACTGAAATCTCCTCTGTAGCGGGTTCAAAAACAGGCGGATTTGCTTGAGCTTGAGGTGGTTGAGCTAACTCAGGGGAGCTTTGAGTGGCGCTGGCCGTTGTTTCTGCCGAAAGTTCTGCCGGACCGGACTGAAAATCATCCGGCGCGGCGACAGATACCTCTTCTTGGGTGGCATCGGTTGTTGCAATAAATGAGTTAATTTGATCGTTGACGGTAGCAGCCTCCTCGGAAGATGTTTGACTGAGGACACCATCGCTATCTATATTGACCTGCCCTGTATTAGAATTATTTTCTAATTGTGATGGCTCGTCGGGTACGGTCGTGCTGGCAGCTGGGGGAGTAAAGGCGGGAGCCGCAGGCACGTTAATGGGCTGTGGTGGCATTGGGGGCGCAGGAGTAGCTGTAGGCGCAGGTTGTGGAGTGGGTGGCGGCTCAATTGGAACAGGTTGTACCACGGGTGGTACTGGCTCGGTTACTGAAGCAGCTGCCGGGGGCGGCGTAACTACTGGGCTTGGAGCTGCAACTACTGCCGGCTCGTCGATTACAGGGGCAACGAAAGTAGCCGTAGGTTCATCTGCGATTGGGGCGGCGTAGGAGGGTG